>FWPV01000543.1_pt1 | contig 117922 bp, 93 predicted proteins | sample 2228371 | NCBI WGS metagenome assembly FWPV01 (sample SAMEA103939776, study PRJEB20133) | metagenome | reverse complement strand
CACTTTTTCTTCTTTCATGTGTCTAAATTTACAATTTGACACACTTAATTGAACATACTCTAGATGACAGGAAGAAAACTAGTTCTCACTGTCATCTATCAACTGTCAACTAACAACTATTAACTCCCCTTCCCCCAATCAATCAAACCCCTCACTTCTTTGGGCACTGTTCGCTCTCTGATTTTGGAGGTTTTTTCGCCGAGGCGAACGATGATGGTTTGTTTGGAGGGTATTACGATAATGTATTGTCCGAGGATTCCTCTTGCATAGAATATTTCAGGATTCACTGGATCGATCCACCATTGGTATCCATAATAATCGCAAGCTGCACCTTTCAGATCAGTGATTCCACATGGTTTGATGGAATTGGCCCAATAAGCACTATCAATAATGGGTGAACCATTCCATTTACCACTATCCAACATTAACTTACCTATTCGTGCAAAATCACGGGTATTGGAATTGAAACAGCAATACGCTTTGATATGTCCTTTTTCTTGATCGGTACTCCACAATGCCGGATGCTCTGCCCCCATTGGTTTCCAGAGTTTTTCGGAAGCATAGTCGCTGAGGCTTTGTCCCGTTGCTTTTTCCAGAATCAATCCTAACAATTGTGTATCACCGCTTTTATAAGAATGAACTGTTCCCGGTTTGTCTTTCATTTTAACACCGGTGGCTGTTGCGTAGACGTCTGTTCCATAATAGGCTTCAGAGGTGACGGAGAATAGATTCCAGTAAGATTCATTCCAATCTGTTCCACTGCTCATGGTTAAAACATCGATGATACGCACTGCAGCTTTATCGCCTTCTTTGAATTCAGGTAAATAGTTGCCGACAGGTTCTTCCAATGATTGGATCTTTCCTTCTTTCAGTGCCACACCGATTAAAATACTCGTGATGCTTTTGGCCATGGAAAAAGACCCGGATTTAGAACTATCGTTATATCCCTTCCAATATTTTTCAAAAACCACTTCGTTGTTGCGGATCATCAATAATCCAACGGTACTCAACTCCTCCAATAAACTATTCAGAGAATCGGGATATGGAATCTGGTTATAATTAGCTGCATTCGTCCAAGGTTGGGGTGTTGATACCGCCACGGTGTTATTGGTAAATTTTTGATAGTCATCAATATTGGCAAAATTGTACCGAACAGCGGTGAACAAGTAGGTTTTACCTGAGATAAAAGCATACGCGCTAAAACTGAGGATGATCAACAAAAGGGTCCAAAATAACCCGCGAAAGAATTTTTTCATGGCTGATTGGTTAGATGATGAAATTAAGTTTTTTGCCACAGAGGACACTGAAGTACACTGAAATATTTTGATCGATGGTGAAAGAAGGGGCTTGACAGAATCTCAGAAATAACTGTATCTTGCACCCAGAAAACAAATTATGCACTTCCTGCACCTCAATTTAGACTTCCTCGATCATCCTTGTTGCTAAGGATTATTCTGTTTTGTTTTCATGCTTTCGAGTGAAAGCGTTTATTTATTTCAATCAATTTTTATGCTTACTCAATCAGTATCGGCGAATACCGCTGCGTATTTGCAGTTGGAAGAACAATATGGTGCACACAATTATCATCCATTACCGGTTGTATTGGAAAAAGGTGCGGGTGTGTTTTTATGGGATGTGGATGGAAAAAGATATTACGATTTCCTCAGTGGTTATTCAGCTGTTAATCAGGGACATTGTCACCCAAAGATCATCGCCAGTTTAATAGAACAAGCACAGAAGCTAACGCTTACCTCTCGTGCATTCCACAATAACCTTTTAGGTGAGTACGCTAAGTTCATCACGGATTATTTTGGGTACGACAAAGTATTACCTATGAACACGGGTGTTGAAGGTGGTGAAACTGCGATCAAATTGGCGCGTAGATGGGCTTATACCAAAAAAGGTGTCGCAGAGAATCAAGCCAAGATCATTTTTGCAGAAGGTAATTTCTGGGGAAGAACATTGGCTGCTATTTCATCTTCGAATGATCCCAGCAGTTACAAAGGCTTTGGCCCGTATATGCCAGGATTCGAACTGGTTCCTTACAATGATATCATTGCGTTAGAAAAAGCATTGCAGGATAAAAACGTGGCAGCATTCATGGTAGAACCCATTCAAGGTGAAGCCGGTGTTGTAGTGCCTGATGAAGGTTATTTATCAAAAGTAAGAGAACTGTGTACGACTTATAATGTATTGTTCATTGCTGATGAAATTCAAACCGGATTGGCACGTACGGGTAAGATGCTTGCCTGTGATCATGAAAATGTGAAGCCTGATATTTTGATCCTTGGAAAAGCTTTGAGTGGTGGCGTATTACCGGTATCCGCTGTACTAGCGAATGATGATGTGATGATGAATATCAAACCCGGAGAACATGGTTCAACCTATGGAGGAAACCCATTGGCTTGTGCTGTTGCAACCACGGCATTAACAGTGTTGAAAGAAGAAAAAATGGCTGAAAATGCAGAAGCAATGGGTACTTTATTGAGATCAGAGCTTGCTGCACTTCAATCACCTTTTATTGAAACCATACGTGGTAAAGGATTATTGAATGCAATTGTGATCAAACACAGTAATCCTGAAGCAGCATGGGATCTATGTTTAGAGTTAAAAGAAAACGGACTACTAGCTAAGCCTACCCACGGCGATAAAATTCGCTTCGCACCTCCCCTGTTGATCACAAAGGAACAGATATTAGAGTGTGTAGGGATTATTGGGGACTCTTTGAAAAAAATGCTTTAAAGAAAGAAACAAGAGGCAGGAAACAAGACACAAGGAAGATTCAAGAATCAAGATATAGGATACAAGAAAGGTATAGACTGCAAGCTACCAGCAACACTTCTTTTCCGCCGGACTGAAGTCCGGCGCTATTTGAAATTGTATATTATATTGGCTATTACATATAACATAGTGTATAGAACTATCCCTGTAGCTTGTAGCTTGAGGCTTGAATCTTCCTTGTCCCTTGTTTCTTCTTTCTTGTATCTTTTTATGATTCTTCTGTTTTTACAACAGGTATTTTCGGGAACAAGACCATGATTTGAATAATAATAGCACAGGCAAGTATGCCATACAATGCTGGTTGTTTAACCGGGCATTCACCAAACATACAACTGGAGACTAGTACATAATTTCGAATCGCCCATGCTAAATTGATCGCACCAATAAAAACATTGGTTCTTTTGGTCCAGATACGAGGTATGGCAAAAAATAAAATAGCTGCTGTACAAAAGAAAACATGAAACAATCCCGGTCTGCCAAAACTCGTTCCCTCTGCTGCAAAACCTGAGATGGTTAATCCCTTACTTTCAATAATCGTCCAGGGAAGAAAACAAAGCGCCAGTAATACCAAGGCCGCAGCAATACCGATCTGTTGAGAATATTTCATGATCAATGGTTATGGCTGCGAAGCTAAAGAATTTTAACAACCAATCGACATACACATCTAACCTTGAAAGAGCCATTTAATTAGTAGAGAGCAGCCTTGTATGTAGAAGAAGCAGTCGACTGATGATCGCCCCCTAGTTTAATCAGTTGTACGACCATTCTGTCTGCCCCTTGTGTATATTCAACAAAATACTGTCCGGCCGCGTATCCTTGCCCAAACTGTACAGTTGCATTGGCTTGTAACTGATTTTTTTGCTCAATCAATCTGCCCTGTACATCTACTACTCTCATATTGATGGGGAACTGCACATTTTTACTATTGAGTTGTACAGTAAAAAAATGTGTTGCAGGATTACCCATTACCTTGATTGATAGTTGCGTATGATTGGCTACAGTTGTAGCAGCAGAGAGAATCATTACTTTGAAAGGCACACGTTGACTTGCGATTCCGTTTACAATTTGAGCCACCCACATGGTTTGGGTTCCCGGCTTGTTCGTAACAAAGGAGTTAACAGGTGATTGATTGGCTGCTGCTGAGGTATAAAACTGAAGTGTTGCGTCCGGCATTGCAGTTACTTGTTGAACAACATCAATGTTATTACCGAATTTTCTGGTATCATAAGTAGCATCTTTCACAAAGGGACTTTGCGGCTGAACAGTAACTGCCACAGTACTTGTAGCTATACAACCTGATGCATGCATAACTTGATAACGTACTTCAGTAACTCCCGGTTGCATTCCTTTGATAAATCCGGCTGCATCCAAATCTATATATTGATTTTTTTCGACAGACCATTTTCCTCCAACTACCTCAGGATTCAAACGAATGGTTTGTCCTGCTACTACTTTTGTGTAGCCATGAATTTGGACGGGTGGTGGTGTAGCGGCAACTGTAAATTGGCTTTCTGTTGTTGCAATGCAACCTTTTTCTTCCAGTGTATATTGAATAGTGACGATACCGGCTTTTTTGCCCACCAATATATTTTGATGGATCTCAGCAATAGACGTATCTACAACCAACCATTGTCCATTTCCATTCATGGGTTTTAAAGCAACACTACTACCCTCACAAAGTTGAGATGCTTGTGAAAGTGAAGATGAAGATTGTTGAACCAAAACAGGTGCCATTTCTATTTGTGGTAGTTTGGGTGTTGCAATAATATCTACAGTACTACTTACACTAGCCACACAACCTGCTTCAGATTTTACCTCATAAGTAATGATCACTTTACCATCTTGTACAGTTTTGAATTTACCTGTTTGATCAATGGATGCAATAGCTTCATTATTCACTGACCATTTACCACCTTGATAATTATTTTTGAGTTGGTATTCTTTACCACTGCACATAGTTGCCACAGCCTCAATTGGAGCAACAACAGGATTTTCATGAATTTCAATGGCATTCAGTTGCTCTACATGCCCATCACGATACAATAACTCAGCATCATAAACACCAGGGCGCATTGCTTTTAAAGAGAATTGATAACTGATGGGTGCCTCCGGATTACGAAACAATTGAATACGGTGGTTGTACTGATCTGCTACATAAATATTATCCTGTGCGTCGATGAATAAGCCATAAGGATAAGAAAACTGATCCATCCCCTTTCCTAATCCATTTCCACCCGCAACAGTCACCCCTTGTTTTGCACCTTTATTCCAACGCTGAATGCGATGATTGGTTTCATCTGCAATAAAAAGATCGCCTTTATCATTGATAGCAATATCTGTGGGGAAATACAACTGATCTGCTGCTGTTCCTCTTTTACCACCTGCTACCGTAATACCTTCTTTGGCATCTTTTATCCATAATTGAACACGATCATTTGCAGCATCAGCGATATATAAATTTCCTGATGCATCTACTTTTACACTGCTAGGATATCTGAGTTGATCGGCCTTACTACCCGCTTGTTTTCCTCCGGCTACAGTAATACCTTCTGTTGCGCCCGGAACCCATTTCTGTACACGATGATTATAGTTATCGGCAACATAAAGGTTTCCTTCCTTATCCAAACAAATACCAAAAGGCATATTGAATTGATTAGACTTACTACCTCTTCCATTACCACCTGCTACAGTAATTCCGTAAGCATTGGAAGGCGTAAACTTTTGGATACGCTGATTTGCTGCATCAGAAACGTATAGATTTCCCTCTTTATCAACTGCTACGCCCATTGGGTAATCTAATTGATCAGCCGCGTCCCCTTGACCTCTACCACCTGCAACAGTGATCCCTTGCTTGGCACCGGGTATCCATTTTTGAACACGATGATTGAATTGATCTGCGATATAAACATTACCGGCAACATCAACAGCAATGCTACTCGGATAACGAAATTCCTCATCATTTGAACCTTCTACTGAACTTCCGGCAATGGTTTGAATGAGCGAAGGAGTATAACTCGTCTTCAATAACTGATTGTTATGTTTCCATTGCAATTTTTCAACTTTGGGAGAAATACCACTGATCTGTAAATCAGCATTGATACATGAAGCGTTTGTTTTGAAAATTATATTTTGTTTTGCATGGATAACAACCAATGAAGAATCTGCAACAGCCTTGATAGAAATCAACAACAATAGCAGGCAGAAAAAGCTCTTGCCGGCTTTTGTTGCGATTTGATGAATCATTTGACGTTGCAGTTGCATGGACTAAAATCACTTTGATGTGACGATACAAAGTGACGGCAACAGGTGTCCGTGGCAAATAACAGCAATTATGAAAATGAGGTAGTAGGGGTAATTTGAACAGTAGAAACGGTACTACAAACAGTGTTATTTTATTTGTTATACGTACGGAGGAGTTTATATCAACAAATGATTTCGACAAATGATTTGTAGAAATACCCTCAATAAAATAAGGAGGTTCAGGCAGTAAAATGAAAGACTTGTACAGATTTTACTACATCGTCAAATAAATACTTGTCAAGCAATTGTAGTACAGGTGCTACCCTATAAAAGAAAAAGAGCCGTTCCAGTGGAACTGCTCTTCTCTTGTTGGTTTTCCCGGATAAGGGGTTTTCTATAGGTTGGGGTTACGAAAACAATTTATCTGACTTTAATCAATTGTATCACTTTTCTTCTGGTTCCTTGCAAGAATTCAGCATAATAAGTACCAGATCCTAGATTATGTCCGACTTGAATTGTACTATTTGGTAACTGATTTGCTTTTGACTCTAATGAACGACCATTGATATCAAAGATGCGAACCTGAACAGGCAACTCATGCTTACTTTCCATTTTGATGGTAAAGAAGCTGCGGCTTGGATTACCCATTACCTTAATCTCTAGATCTGATTCACTACTGATCTGAGGCACTAGTTTCTTCACTGTTGATACAGTAGACTCTTCTGCAGTTACAGTAGTTACAGATGAGTTTGGATTTGTACTGGTTAGAATCGTCTCTGTACAACCTTGCTGATCACATGACCCCAATTTATCACCCGGATGGTTTCTCAAATGAGCGTCAACTGCATTGATACTAATTCTTAGAGTCTGAGGATTGTTTGGATTTCCAGGAGGCACATGACATAAATACACCTTCATACCATTATCATCTTCATCGTCGTCATGATCGTGATCATCATCATTATCTTTCCAAGACCACCAATTCCAGCTACCATATGAGTTACTCTTCTTGTTATTCTTACTGTCCGAAGGCTTATTCTTGCAATCTTTAGAACTGTGTGATTTATGATCACAATCATGCTTATGACCTTTATGCTTGCAATCTTTACTACTGTGTGATTTGTGATCGCAATCATCATCATCATTATCACGATCATACTTTGACTTGCAATCTTTAGAACTGTGTGATTTATGATCACAGTCATGTTTATGATCTTTGTGCTTACAATCTTTACTGCTGTGTGATTTGTGATCGCAATCATCATCACCACTCTCTTTTACTCTAATATCTTTCACACAAATTGTAACTCTGCTTGTAGAAACACAACCTGCTTGAGTTCTTACGCGAACTTCGAAAGTATATGTTCCAGCTTGCGTTGGTGCAAATACAGGCTGACTACTTGTAGTGCTGCTTAAAGAACCGTTACCGGAAACAACCGTCCAGTTGTAAGTATATGAAGTTCCACCCGTAGCATTTACTCTCAATGTTACACGTTGAGGTCCATAACCCAGATAGATATTGGTTGGAACTCCACCTGTATAGGTATTATTTTCAGGAACTGCTGTAATACTGCTTGAACAATTTGCCAATGCAACAACTGTTACTGTTTGTGTGGCAGTATTTCTATTTCCTGCAGCATCAGTTGCAGTCCAGGTTACCAACGTTACCCCTAATGGGAAAGTTGTAGGCGCATTGTTTGTTACAGTTGGAATACCGCAATTATCAGAAGCATTTGGAGTACCTAAGTTAACTGCAGTTCCAAATGTTACATTGATATTCGCTGGTGCAGTAATAGACGGAATTTGGTTATCGGTTACTGTTACCGTAAAGCTTCGTGTTACACTATTACCACTCGCATCTGTCGCAGTAACGTTAACTGTTGTTACTCCTACAGAGAATACAGTTCCTGAAGCTTTGCTATAGGTATAAGTAATCGGACTACCACAATTATCTGTAGCGGTTACAGTGTAGTTAACCACTGCCCCACAAGTACCTAATGCGCTATTGGTCGCAATATTTAACAGCTGACCCATAACTGGTGCTTGTGTATCCACTACGGTGATGTTTTGACTAGCCGATACTTGATTACCTGAAGCATCCGTCGCAGACCAAGTTCTGGTAATTACATAGTTATAGAAAGATGCTTGTGCAGGATTGGTACCCTTTGTTGATGATTCAGTGAAACTTACAGTCACAGATGGATCATAATTATCAGATGCTGTTACTGTTGCAATCGAAGGTATAGATCCACAACTAACTGTTACGTCAGCAGGTACACCATTTAATACAGGTGCTGTTCCATCACGAACAATTACTGATTGATTCACTTTACTTGTGTTACCGGTAGCATCAGTGGCTGTCCAAGTTACCACTGTGATTCCGATTGGGAAACTAGATGGTGCATTATTGGTAATATCTACAACGCCACAATTATCAGTAGCGGTAGCTGTACCCAAGTTAATAACGGTGCCAAATACGACATCAATATTTGCAGGTGCAGTGATTACTGGAGATTGATTATCACGAACTGTTACAGTAAAGCTTGAAGAAGCAGTATTTCCGCTAGCATCAGTGGCAGTAACCTCTACAGTAGTAACACCTACCGGGAATACAGTACCCGATGCTTGACTGTAAGTGTAGCTAATTGGACTACCACAATTATCTGTAGCAGTAACAGCGAAGTTTACGGTTGCACCACAGATTCCAGCAGCACTATTGGTTGAGATAGGATTCAACTGTACGAATACAGGTGCTTGCGTATCTCTCACCGTAATACTCTGTGAAGCGGAGGTCTCATTACCAGCAGCATCTTTAGCAGTCCAAGTTCTTGTAATAACATAGTTATAGAATGAACTTTGAGTAGGATCTGTTCCTTTTGTTGACACTTCTGTCAAGGTAACTACCATATTCTCATCATAATTATCCGATGCAGTTACCGTAGCAGCTGCAGGAATGTTTGCGCAACTTACAGTGATTGCTCCAGGGGTACCAATCAATACTGGCGCTGTTCCGTCACGAACAATCACTAATTGAATACCTTTTGTTGTATTTCCTGCTGCATCAATCGCTGTCCACTCGATACGGGTTGTTCCAATCGGATATACAGTACCAGATGCATTGTTAGTTAGTGATACCAACTGTACATTATCAGTTGCAGTAGGATTACCAAGTGAAGTCACTACTGCTGTATTAGAACCTGATGGAGCATCTACCACGATATTGGTTATCCCACTAATTACAGGCGATTCCGTATCAACAATAGTAATAGTTTGGATACCAGTTGTAGTGTTACCATAAGCATCCGTTGCAGTCCAAGTCACTTGATTATCACCAAGATTATAGATACTTGGGGCGTTATTAGTAATATTTACATTCAGTCCACTATTATCAGTTCCGGTTGCATTTCCAAGATTAAGACCACTAGCATAGTTCACTCCTGCATTCGTACTAAATACTTTATTGCTTGGAGCTACCAGTACCGGTGCTTCTTTATCTTGAACAATTACTAACTGAGTTCCTGTCACACTATTACCTGCAGCATCTTTTGCTGTCCAGATTACAGTTGTTTGTCCGATAGGGAATTCATTAGGCGCATTATTTGAGAAAGCTACGAACCCACTGTTATCGGTACCTGTTGGTGTACCCAATGATACATTCGTTGCGAATGACTGATTATTATTTGTTACCGTAGTTACAGTAGCAGGCACATTAAGAACAGGCGGTTCAACATCCAACACAGTTACAGTCTGAGTAGCTGATGCTGAATTTCCTGCTGCATCGGTTGCCGTCCATGTTACAGTTGTTGATCCAATCGGGAACTGTAATGGTGCATTATTGGTAATTACAACACCGGAAGCATTGTTATCAGATACAGTCGGTGTACCCAGATCCACTCCAGTTGCAACTGGCATACCTGCATTTGTATTAACGGTAATATTAGCTGGCGCTGTAATTACTGGCGCTTGGTTATCTACTACAGTAATAGTAAAGTTTACAGTAGCTACATTTCCAGTAATATCGGTCGCAGTTACTTGAATAGAAGTTATACCAATTGGGAAGAATGAACCTGATGGAATACTGTAAGTATATGTAATTGGACTACCACATGCATCAACAGCTGTAACATTATAGTTCACATTTGCACCTGTAGCATTAGAAGCAGCCGGTACATTGATATTATTGATCAAGCCAAATGCCGGTGCTTGATTATCTATTACATTAATAGTTCTTACCGCTGTTGCTTGATTGCCTTCAGCATCAACAGCAGTCCATGTTCTAGTAATGGTGTAAGTATAGCGCCCTACATTATAGACATCTGCATTACGTGTACTTACTTCAGAGAATGTTACAGATACAGGGCCATCAACTTCATCCACTGCTGTTACAACTGGCACAGCCGGAACAGAAGAACAGTTTACAGTTACATTAGATGGTACATTATAAAGTATCGGAGGAGTAACATCACTCTTTATAACAACAACCTGTTGTGTTTGAGATGATGTATTACCATTACCGTCATTATAATTCCATACGATAGTGTAAGTACCACTCTGAGTAAAGGTAACCTGACTATTCGTTGTTGCAGTAATCGTTCCTTTACAATTATCAGATGCAGTTGGATAATTAGTGATAGTAGCCGGAGCTGACAAATTCAATACCGGTAATGATGCAACATTTGGAGATGGTGCGACATTATCAATCACAGTAACAGCAATTGGAGCAGAGATCTGAACATTTCCTTCTACAGTTACACCTACAGAATAAGATCCGGTAACACCCGCCTGATAAGTGGCTGCATTGGCTCCTTCAATTGCCTGATCATTCAAGAACCACTGATAAGCAGTACCTACAGCTGATATAGATAACTGAACAGTCGAAGAAGGACAAATAGTGGTGTTGCCGTTAGCCTGTATACCTGGCAGATTCGTAACAGTTAAGCGAACGCTTCTGTATATTTCACAATTCACAAAAGGAATCGCAACATTATAAGTTCCGGTCTTAGCAACCTGAGCATTGTAAATGATGGGCCCAGATGAAGAAGATTCAAATCCATCAGGCCCACTCCATCTGTAATCAGAACCTCCATTAGCAAATAAGCGAATGGTGCTTCCGATACCAAAAATACTTCCATTGGCTTGCGCAGTTACCGGAGGCTCAGCATAAGTAGAGCAAGTACCGTTAACTTTAAAATCAGACCAGTTTGAAATGTTATTGTTTTGAGCAAAGTTCACTAAACTCAGACTATTATTATTTGTACTCGCATCAATAACACTGGTTTCATTATTATCAACATTCGCCCAACCCTGATTGAACTTATAATAAGCAACCAGATTATTTTGTTGCGGCTGCAACTCACAGTTCATGTTGTTGATGATCTCACACTGATTCAGTGCTCTGCTCCAAACCTTAGCTTCTTCAAGTTTACCAGTGTAATGCTCTGAAAATCCGGTTTGATTACCAATAATAAATGGATTGGTATTCTGTGTGATTTTTCCTGATGCTTCCTGTGTAGCTTTTAATACTCCATCAACATAAATACGCATATTGAACCCATCATAAGTGGCCGCAACATGAGTCCATTTATTTAACCCATTAAATCCGGTTACAGTAAGAATTTTCCACTGACCATCCAAGTGCAGGAAAAAGGCTAAAGAATTCCAGCCATCATTGGTACGAGGGAAAATATAACTATTGTTCTGCGATCTGGAAGACTTACCCATCACACTTTGAATCGAAGGAGAACTACTAGTAGGATAAATCCATGATTCTAGGGTGATTTCATCACGAATATTTAAAGATGCATTGCTGGCCTTCGTTAACACGTCATCAATTCCGTCTAAATGAATCGTACCTCCTTTGTAAGCTACAGTAACTTTCACACTAGCCAATGGAGTACATCCTGCTGCATCTGCTGTTACCACATAAGTACCGCTATTAATGATTTGAGCATTATTGATAACCGGGTTTTGTTGATTAGAAGTAAAATTATTAGGACCTGTCCAAGAATAAGAAGTTGCTCCCGGAGCAGAAGCTGTTAGATTAATACTATTACCTACCTCAAGGGTTGAGCCATTACTAGTAATAGATATGCTTGGAGCAGTAAAGGGTGAACAGCTAACATTATTTACTCTACCGATAGTCCAGTTAGAAGTACTACCTAAAAGTGAGAAATTATTTAAAACTCCCGTATTATTATTACCACTACCATCAGTAATAGTATTTACAGTTGTATTATTAACATTCTGCAAACCCTGATTTAATTGATAATAAGCTGCCAAACCTGTTTGAGGCATCGGCAATTGACAACTCATATTATTAGTGATTTCACAAAGATCCAATGCTCTATCCCAGATACGAACCTCATCAACTGAACCTCTAAAATATTCTGCATAACCTGGCTGGTTACCAATAGTAATTGGATTTGTATTACGAGAAATTGTTCCAGGAAATTCTTCTGTTGCAGAAAGAACACCATTTATATAGATACGAAGTTTAAATCCATCATAAGTAGCTGCAACGTGGTACCATTTATTGATATCAGGTGCACCATTCGGTAACAAGGGATAAGCTGCTCTTGCAATTTTCCATCCCTGTCCTTCTAAGTGTACATAAAAGGAAATAGACCTCCATGCATCATCAGTACGTGGAAATACATAGCCCTGTGTAGCAAAGGTTGATTTATTCAAAACAGATTGAAGCGGAGTTTCACTATCTGTAGGATAAATCCATGCTTCGATAGTAAGTCCGGTACCAGTATTCAAAGAAGCACTATTCGGAATACTAACCATATCATCAATACCATCAAAATTCAAAGCCCTTGCTGCGGCAGATGCAACTTGAATGGTAATATTCTCCCTAATTTGACAACCACTGGCTGTTGTAATTATCACTGTGTAAACACCTGCTCTAGCCGAAGTAGCTGTAAATGTTGGAGAAGCTAAAGTAGAAGTAAAACTTGAAGGACCTGTCCAACTATAAGAGACACCACCCGTTGCATTCAACTGAACGGTAGAACCGAGAAGATAAGATGTTTGAGAACTTGAAACTGTTACAACAGGTGGGTTATACACTGTACAGGCTCCGCTAACAATACCATCCACCCAATTAGAAGTTAACCCTAATAAACCAAAATTACTTAGTGTAGCTCCTGCTCTACCACTAACAGAATTGACAACGCCAGTCAAAAGATTGTTCAATAAACCTGCAACACCCTGATTCAACTTGAAATAAGAAACAAGCCCGTTTTGTCCGCCGGCTTGCAATTCACAGGTTAAATTATTTGCAATTTCACATTGTGTTAAAGCACGTCTCCAAATTCGAATTTCATCAATACTGCCTTTGTAGTATTCAGATTCTATTCCTTCATATCCATTATGGAATCCAACAGTCAAAGGATTGGGGTTAACCGTAATAGTTCCTATAACTTCTCTCTCCCCAGCCATTACACCGTTAATGTAGATACGCATATATCCACCATCATAAGTTGCGGCAACATGTGTCCATGTTCCAGCACTTCCGGTATAGGGAACTTCAAGACCTTCCCAACCAATAGCATTAAAATTTAAATAGAAAACAATATTATTCCAATTATCATTTGTTCTAGGAAAAATATAACCGCTATTCTGTAAATAAGAAGACTTTGATATAACAGTTTGAGTATTGCCCCCACCAGCTTCTGGCTTGATCCAAGATTCAATAGTAATCGTTGAATTCAGATTCAAAGCCGTATCTGACCCAACTATCATTCTGTCATTGACACCATCAAAATTCAATGCATTGGTTTGTCCCTTAGTTGCTGACACAACAAAAAGAAGAAACACACTGAGTAAGGAATTCAAAAACAATTTTCTCGTAGAAAAAGCCATGATTCTAGTTGTTTGCAATGATGCTAATCCAAACATTCGTTTGGGGTACATAGGAAAGGATTCGAATGGATTGCAGTAGTTACTGCGCGGATATGAACTTTAAAAAGGTTCGATAGGATGTTGAAGCTTTTACATCAAACAGATTCATGGGGGAAAACAAAATAATCTGTTAATGAATTCCAAAACTAACCGATAGTAGTTGAACTTCAAAGCACAAACGGATATTTCTTACTAACAAATGTGAATTTTATTTCATAAATGGGTATTAAAGTGTCAATGAGATGAAAAAGGAATAAACAAATTGTATTTTATTTAATATTTAAATATATAAAAATCATATAATTAACAAATATTTTAGGACAAAAGAAACTTTCTATTTTTAATCATTTTATCGACATTATAAAATGATTAAAATTTTGATTTATTAGTCTAATGAAGGTAATTCAGCCATTAAAATGACAGTTCTGTACGTGTTTTACACAAAACCAATTACGTGAAAAAAACAGCATGAAGACAGAAGATCACTACAATTGAAAATCAATAACTTATAAAAAAGGGATCAGATAGTATCTGATCCCTTTCGAGGTCCCGAGCGGATTCGAACCGCTGTAGAAGCTTTTGCAGAGCTCTGCCTAGCCACTCGGCCACAGGACCTTTTCTGTAGCAGGGTGCGAAAATAAAGCAATCAAAGGAATTTCAAAATTCTAAATGCGAAAACCCGAAATTTGTCGGCGTTAACCCATTCATTATGAACCGTATTGCAGAAAGTGAATTTATATTGAAACAACGTGGCGCTGTATACCACCTGAATCTGAGACCCGAAGAACTCGCCCCTACCATTATAACTGTTGGTGATCCGGATCGCGTTGGTGAAGTCAGCAAACATTTCGATCATATTGAAGGTAAATTTCAACACAGGGAATTTGTAACACATACTGGTCATATAGGTCAAAAAAGAATCAGTGTAGTATCCACCGGAATTGGAACCGATAACATTGATATCGTCTTGAATGAATTGGATGCATTAGTAAATATTGATTTCAATTCAAGAACCGTAAAAGCAACACACACACCTCTAACCATTGTTAGAGTCGGAACTTCCGGATCTTTACAAGCTGATATTCCAGCAGATAGTTTTGTTGCTAGTACACATGGACTTGGGATTGATAACCTGTTGAATTTTTATCAACAAAAAAACAATCCGGAAGAAAGTGAAATAGTTGGTGCATTTATCAATCACACCAGCTTAGGCAATAATATCGCAACCCCCTATATAGCTTCTGCCGGCCCTTCCGTACTAAAACATTTTGTAGAAGGATTTCATCATGGCATCACTGTCACTTGCCCTGGATTTTATGGCCCGCAAGGAAGAGTACTACGACTTGGGTTATTCAATACAGATTGGGTTGATCAACTCACCAGCTTTCAATATGGTAATCATCGCATAACCAACTTTGAGATGGAAACAAGTGGCATTTATGGACTTGGTAAATTATTAGGACATCACTGTTTGAGTTTAAGTGCAATTGTGGCCAATCGTGTTAATAAACAATTCAGTAAAGATGGTGCCGCAGCAGTTGAAAAACTTATTGTCAAAACATTGGAAATATTATCTGCATGAGCACTCAACTGACACTTACATTTTATAAATATCAAGGCACAGGAAATGATTTTGTGATCATTGATAATCGCAATGGACAGATTCATTTATCGACAGAACAAATCAACCATTTATGTGACCGGAGATTTGGCATTGGCGGTGACGGGTTAATGTTACTAAATACTTTATCAGGCTACGATTTCGAAATGAAATACTACAATGCGGATGGCAATGAAAGCAGCATGTGTGGCAATGGTGGCAGGTGTTTGACGAAATTCGCTTATGACATGGGAATTCACAAAAGCACTTATCATTTTCTTGCATCCGATGGAGAACATGAAGCTGAACTAGATGATAAAAATTGGATCCGATTAAAAATGAAAGATGTAGACTCCATCACTCATTATAATGGAGATGTAGTACTTGATACCGGCTCACCACACTATATTAAAACTGTTCAGGACATTATGAAATGGGATGTCTTTCATGAAGGAAGAAGCATTCGCAACAGTAAAGACTTCATTCAAAATGGTATCAATGTCAACTTTGTAGAACAGGAAGCAAAAAATATTGTAGTGAGAACTTACGAAAGAGGTGTTGAAGATGAAACATTTAGTTGCGGAACCGGCGTAACTGCTGCTGCACTTGTGTTTGCGCATAATGATAAAGGTTTTAATCGGGTAGAGATTAAAACAAAAGGCGGAAAACTCGCTGTTGAATTTGATAAAATCAATGATCAGCAGTTTAAAAAAATCTGGCTTTGCGGGCCGGCGGATTTTGTATTTAAAGGAGAGATAAATCTTTGATTTTTTGATCTGTGATTTCTTGATGGAAAAAAGATAGTTAATCAGGAAAAAATCAAAGATCAAGAAATCGAGAAATCAAAAAATCAAACATCAACCATGATTCAATACTTCAAAAATATCAACGGGCAAACAGTAGAGATTGACAAAGGAGACAGAGATGTCTGGGTGAATCTTGTGCCTCCTTTTAAAGAAGAAGAATTTATTGAACTCTCAGAAGGTTTGGATATCCCGATTGAATTCCTTCGCGACTCATTGGATATTGATGAACGTCCCCGTTATGAAATTGAAGACAATGTGAGATTTGTTGTTATCAAAACCCCTACTGAAAACAATTCCTTTAATGACAGTGATGCATTTTACATCACGATCCCAATTTGTATTATCCTGACCCATACGCAGATTGTTACTGTAAACTCATTCGATAATGGCGCTATCAAAAAATTTCTGAACTCATTTCAAAAAAGACATCCGGATAAAAAGAATATGATGATCCTGAAAGTCTTTGAAAAAGTAGTTCAGAATTTTATGGAATTTTTGAAAGAAATCAACCATCGAAGAAATCAGTATGAAACAAGCTTATACCAGAGCAATAGTAATGTTGACTTATTGAATCTTATGCGTATTCAAAAGAGCTTGGTGTATTTCGTTACCGCACTACGCAGTAATGAAATGCTCATGATGAAACTGGAGCGAACAAATTTTTTAGGATTAAATGAGGAAGAAAGAGAATTTCTAAATGATTTAATCGTAGACACCAGTCAGGCCCTTGAGATGGCAAATATTTATACCAATATACTCACCAGTACCTTGGATGCGTTTGCAAGCATCATTAGCAATAACTTGAATAATGTGATGAAACGATTAACTTCTATCACAATTATTCTCTCCCTTCCGGTGATGGTAGCTAGCTTATACGGAATGAACGTCGATAATATTCCATGGGCGCATTCACCTTATGCATTCTATGTACCCATTGGCTTATCAATTGCCATCGCTGTTGTGATCAGCTGGTATTTCATGAAAAAGAAATGGTTCTGATATGCCCTTATTTAATATTCGCGTTTACGGAATTTTATTGGACAGTCAACAGCGTCTCTTAGTTAGTGATGAATTTATTCGTGGTGCTTATATTACAAAGCTTCCCGGTGGTGGATTGGAATTCGGTGAAGGCACAAGAGATTGTTTAAAAAGAGAATTTAAAGAGGAAACCGGGTTAGATGTTACAGTCGGACAACATTTTTATACCACTGACTTTTTTCAAATTTCTGCATTCAACCAAAAAGATCAGATTGTTTCTATTTATTATCTCGTTCATGCAGAAGAACCGATCCCACTAGAAACCAAAACAAAACCCTTTGATTTAAGTCCCGAACAAACCAGTGACCCCAATGGTGAAAGCGAAGTATTCCGCTGGATTCCATGGAATGAAATTGATGCAGCTGCTGTAACATTACCGATAGATAAAGTGGTGATTGAGCTGTTGAAGAAAGGGTAATCAGGTTATCGGGTGCTGGGTGCTAGGTATTGAGTGTTTGTATTTATAATCTTGTGCAAACATAAAACCATACTCACTACTCACTATTGACTACTCACCATTCACAATTCACCATTCACAATTCACGCTCACTCCTCCTCCTTTCCCATCGCAGCTAACTTCATTTTACGGGCAGTTTCCACCCCGAGGTATTGATCGATTCTGTTTTCTGCGAAATAGATCAAAGGTGTTAGAATAATAGCCATGGTAAACTTATAGAGATAATTGACCAAACAAATCGCCAATACCAATTTCCAACTCCACCCATTCCCGATTTTAAATGCGATGAATAAGACGATAAAACTATCTACCAACTGAGATACCAAGGTAGACCCGGTAGCACGTAACCATACCCATTTTTGTCCGGTTCTTTTTTTGATTTTATGAAAGACCGTCACATCAACAATTTGACTGACTAAAAAAGCAATTAAACTCCCTGCAATAATCCACATCCCTTGTCCAAAAATACCTCCAAATGCATCCTGCATATTGGCAATACCTTCAGACTCTTTAGAAGTGATCCAAAAATCAGCCGGTGGGATATTCATGGCTGCATAAAACATGATAAATGCATAGGTAATTAACACCACAGCGGTATAGCTAATCCTTCTGACCGCCCTCGGACCATAATATTCATTCACAATATCTGTAATTACAAATTCAAGTGGCCAGAGTAAAACACCACATGTAAGATTAAAAGATAAGCCTGTTTGTCCAAACAGAGTAAGATTTACAGGATCAAGTCCAAAAACTTTCTCTAGTGAAAAAATCTTCCCCCCTATACATTCAGCGATCAAAGCATTGGCCACAAAAAAAGCAGCAATACTGATGAATAATTTTGTTGGTTTATCTCTTAAGATATGTGTGATCATGGTTGTTAATTCAGGAAATAAATAATTTGAAGTACCAATATCAAAAAGTTAGAGGCTGTCATCCATTTTGCTACAGTAATTTGTTTTTTACCTAGCAACAAAAGGATGAACCATATGTTCACACCCATATTCAAAACAGGAGCTAATACCATTCCCATGGCAATAGCTGTGTCGGCAAAAAAACCCAGTTTTTCCGCCTGTTCAATAACTACAAATAGATTTACAAATAAACAGATCAGAAAAAAAATATTACAGATAAATGCGAATCGGGAAAAGAAAGAAAATCCGGCCATAGCTGTTTCGTTATAATTCGAGTATTAGATTTTACACAAAATACTATCAAACTATTTGTAAATGACTGTCTTTGCATCAAAAATCAAACATTTTTCCTGTAGGTTTGCTGATAGCTCAAAAAAGTATCATGAAGCAGTTTCAATGGAAATCTTTATTGCCGCACGTCATAGCGGTGGGTATTTTTCTTCTGGTAGCCATTATCTTTTGCAAACCTGCATTGGAGGGGAAAGTCATCAACCAATCAGACGTCTCTCATTGGAAGGGCATGGCGCAGGATTTGTTCAAATACAAAGAAACCCATGGCCATTATCCGCTTTGGAATAATAACCTTTTTGGTGGTATGCCTGCTTATCAAATTGCGATGGAAGCCGCCAACCCCATCACTCCAATTTATTTCCATCAATTGTTCATGTTGTTCATGGGCAAACCGATTGGTTTCTTTTTTCTGCTTTGTATCAGCTTTTATTTTCTATCGCAAGTCATCGGTGCCAAACCATGGATAGGTATTCTTGGAGGTATTGCTTACGCATATGCCACTTATGATCCGGTGATCATTGCAGTGGGACATGATACCAAAATGCAAGCAATGGGGTATATGCCTGCTTTATTGGGCGCTCTTTGGCTGATTTATAAAAAAGAATATCGGTGGGGCGCTGCATTAACAGCCCTTTTTAGTTTCCTTTTAATTGCGATGAATCACCTACAAGTAACTTATTACTTTTTGTTCGTAGCAGGATGTATGACCATCGGGTTTATCATTCAGTGGATCAAACAGAAAGATTATAAACACTTAGGCATTTCATTAGCCTTGGCATTATCAATGGGCGCTTTGGGTGTCGGTCCAAATATTGTTTCACTTGCTACCACCAGTGATTATGCAAAAGCTACCATGCGTGGAGGTTCTGTAAAGTTGGATTCAACCGGACAAACCACCAAGAGCAAAGGATTGGATATTGATTATGCTTTTTATTATGGTAGTTATGGCATTGCAGAAACTTATACTTTTTTAGTACCCGGTGTTTATGGTGGTAGCAGTAACGGTGAACTTGATAAGAATTCTAATCTTGCGAAAAGAGCTATAGAAAAAGGAATTCCGGAAGATCAGGCTGCTCAATTTGCAGGCTCTATGCCTACTTATTGGGGACCACAACCTATGACATCAGGTCCGGTATATTTGGGTGCTATTATTTGCTTTTTATTCATTTTAGGATTAATATACTTGAAGACATGGCACCGCTGGTGGATACTTGCGGTATGTGTATTGGCAGTAATAATGAGTTGGGGAAGTAACTTTATGTCTTTTAATAGCTTCCTTTTCAACAATCTTCCACTCTATAATAAATTCCGTGCCCCTAGCATTATTCTCATTCTCCCACAATTATTATTCCCATTACTGGCTATCATGGCATTGCAGCAATTTTTATTTGAGGAGAAAAATAAAGCAACAGCTTTAGCTGCACTTAAAAAAGCGGTGTATGCGACGGGAGGTATTTTACTCGGTGCCGTATTGCTTTACTTGACGTTTGATTATATCGGCAACGATGACCAGATCAAAAATTATCTGACTCAGTCTCTCGGAGGAAATCAGGAAGAAGCCAATGGATTTTATAATGCTTTAAAAGAAGACAGACGTTCTCTTTTTGGATCAGACCTAATCAGATCCATCCTATTCATTGCTGCTGCGGCCGGATTATTATGGCTGGCTGTAAAAGATAAACTCAAAACAACTTATGTATTAATTGCGATCGTAGCACTAAGTACCATTGATCTTTTTGCGGTTGGAAAAAGATACCTGAGTGATAGAAATTTCCAGGATGCGGAAGTTGTAAATGAAAACCAGTTTGCTCCTACGCCTATTGATCAGGAGATATTAAAGGACACTACTCGTCCACGTGTACTCAATCTAACCGTTGACCCTTATACAGATGCCTTTACTGCTTATCATCATAGATCTGTTGGCGGCTATCATCCTGCAAAACTCAGTATTTATAATGATCTGATCAGTTTCCAACTTAGCAAACAGCCGATGAATATGGCTGTTCTGAATATGCTGAATACAAAGTATTTCATCGTTCCTAATCAACAAACAGGTCAACCCGGATTACAAGTGAATCCTGATGCTTTGGGGCATGTTTGGTTTGTAAAAGGTATTCGTTATGAAAATGACGCAGCTGCTGTGATGAAAGCTATGAATCAGTTCTCTCCTGCTGATACTGCAATCGTAGAAACACTATCCAAAAAAGATATTCCTTTTGAACCTGTTGCAGACTCAACAGCAAGTATCGTTCAAGTATTGAATGATAATGATCTGATACGATATCGTTCTAGCAGTAGTAGTAATCAGTTTGCGGTGTTTAGTGAAATCTTTTATGACCGTGGTTGGACAGCAACCATTGATGGTAAAGAAGCGCCGATTGTTAGAGTGAATTATGCATTGCGCGGATTAGCGATCCCTGCCGGTAATCACGAAATCGTGTTTGAATTCAAGCCAGCATCGTATTACAATAGTGCAAAAATTGCTGTGATAACATCTGCACCGATTTGGATATTATTAATCCTTGCCGGCTTCTTTTCACTCAGAAGAAAAAGGGAAGAAAAAGCCTGATGGATACACCCGTTGTTTTAGGTATTGTCTCCTATTCTGTATTTCCTGCAAGGATGGGCGGACAAAAATGTGTGCAGGGATTTTATGAGCAATTGGCTAAAGAAGCCAAGCTGTTTTTAGCTGTTGCCAAAAAAAATCAAACAGACACTATACCCAACGCACAGGTAGAAAACTTCCTTTTTGATCACTGGAAAGGACCATTAAATATTTTTTATGTATTCCGCTTAATAAAGTTGATTCGTAAGCAGAAAGTCAATGTGATCATCATTGAGCATTCATATTTCGGATGGCTGGGATTATTATTGAGATGGTTCACCGGAACTCCTTTTATCATTCGCTCACACAATATTGAAGCCCATCGTTTCAGAGATATGCAACGCATATTCTGGAAGACCTATCATAGCTATGAAAAATTTATACACCAAAAAGCAAACCATAATTTTTTTATAACTGAAGAAGACCTGAATTACGCAATCCATAATTGGCATCTTAATCCTGAGAATTGCACGGTGATTACCTATGGTGTAAAACCAGAAGCTGATTTAGATACCAGTAGGCCAGTTTTACGTAGGCGAATCATGGATTACTTCAAGATCCCGAATAACACATTGTTATTTCTGTTCAATGGCACACTGAATTACACTCCTAACATAGATGCACTTCATATTATAGTCTATGAATTACTACCTCGCTTGAGAGAGAAAAAACTATCCTTTAGAATTTTTATTTGTGGCAGTAATCTTTCTGAACAATGGGAACTAGTTTTAAAAGAACAACCAGAGATCATTTATTGTGGATTTGTAGATGACATTAATGTATTCATGATTGGTACTGATTGCTCTATCAATCCTGTTACTTTGGGAGGAGGTATCAAAACAAAATTGGTAGAAGCTTTGGCATGTCACCAGACAGTTATAACAACTGCTACAGGTGTAAAGGGACTACCCCCTTCCATAACAGGAGATAAAGTAAAAGTGGTTCCGGATTATGACTGGTCTTTATTCGCCAATGCCATGAGTAATTTAAATCCTTACCATCAATCCATGACTCCCAATATATTTTTCGAGCATTATAACTGGAAAAATATAATAGCAAAAGCACTTGTATCTTTACGCAGTTTATGAGTACGCCGTTACAAATATCAGTGATCATCTGCACTTATAACAGGGCTACCTATATCCCTGAGGCATTGAAAAGTTTATCAGATCAAACGCTTTCCAAAGATGCATTTGAAGTCATTATTGTCAATAATAACTCAACTGATGATACAGCGGAAGTTTGCAAGAACTGTATGGCTGAATATAAGACTACAAATATCACATATACGAACGAGGTAAATCAGGGAGCCTCTTTCGCAAGAAATACGGGTGCTAAACTTGCTCATTCACCTCTTTTATGCTTTATGGACGATGATGCAATTGCAGAGACGGATTATCTGTTCAGAATTACCGAGTTCTTTCGGGTACATCCGGAAGCAGGTGGATTGGGAGGCCGCATCATTCCAAAATATATTCCTTCAGAACCCAAATGGATGAGTCATTATGTTTCATCCATGGTGGGCAACTTTGATTATGCACCTACAGTAAGCGTTTTTAAACCCGGAAAATATCCACTTGAATCCAATATGATTGTGCCTAAAATATTGTTTGATGAAATTGGAGGTTTCAATACAGCGTTACCGGGTGTGAAAGGCACATTGAGGATTGGTGGTGAGGGAAAAGAATTCTTTTTGAGGTTACAGTCAAAAAATGCTGCAATTTATTACGACCCCAAAATTATTGTTCATCATATTGTTGAAACAGCAAAACTGACCCCTGCCTATTTGTATCGTGTTGCCAGTGGGTATGGAAGAGGGGAAAAAGTAAGAACATTAGAGATCAGTCAGTCAGCTTATCTCTTAAAGATATTCGAATACCTTTTTAAATTCGGAGCATCCTTAATTTTAGGAATCATGTATGCTTTGAAAGGGCAACCTGTTAAATCCTGGCCGGTAATCCGATTCAGGATCGATGCTTTAAAAGGATTATTGAACTTTTAAATAGCTCGGGGCTTAAGTCCAGAGCTATTTAAAAAGATAAAGCTGATAAAAATTGTGACATAATTTATACATTTAATCATGAGCCTTGCAATCACCCTAGAAAGAAAAATCAAAGGAACACTAAACCGATGGTTTGGTATTCAGTTCAGAACTCCTTCCGAAACTTCGAAAGTACGTCACTGGGTGCTTCCTTATTGTGTGGGTAAGGGTTGTGACATTGGATTTGGAGGTGATAAAATCGTTAAGGAAAATTGTGATGGTATTGATTTTCCTCAACCTTATACACATACCGGAAAAGACAAAGTGGATATAGGTGTTGATGTAATCAATAATGAGATCCCTGTGCCCGATAATACTTATGATTATGTATATACTAGTCATTTAATTGAAGATTTTACAGATACCGGTGATGCGCTAAGAAAGTTTATACGGATTTTGAAATCAGGCGGCAACCTTATCCTTGTATTTCCGGATCAGCCTAAGTATGAGATCTATTGTAAAAAACTTGGAATACCAATGAACCCCTATCATATTCATGCTAATATGGGCTATGAATTGATGATTGAAAGAATGAATGAAATTCAAGACATCAGTTATGAAATTCTTTTCAGTAGTAATTGTGAGATAGATTACAATGTTGTGATCGTATTAAAAGTGACCAAATCCCCACTGGCCTGATGTCATTGACAAAAAAAATATGGAAGAACTGGAAGCTATCCTTTAATCATCGGCAAAAAGAAAAAAGCTTCAGGAAAGGCTTATCAACAGTACCGCGAGTATTAGATCCCTTGATTCCTATCACAGGCGACACGGTACATTTTAAACATACGGGACATGCGGGAGATGTCATCTATTCCATTCCCGCTATGAAAGCTTTAGCGGGAGGTAAAAAGATACATCTGTACTTCGAGTTACACCAACCCAATCGTGATTTTACCAAACATATGCGTCATCCAAATGGCAATGTCATGTTGACGGAAAAAAGTGTAGCACTATTTGCACCACTATTTGAACAACAGCCTGACTTTGTTCATTTCGGTGCATGGAATGGTGAACCTATACATTATGATCTCACTGCCTTTCGATCCTTCCCGTTTGACTATAGAATGTATAGTATAACCAGGTGGTATTTTTTGACTTTCGGTGTAACTGCAGATCTTGGCAAACCATGGCTATTCATTCAACCTGATAATCGTTTTAAAAACAACATTGTAATTGCGCGAAGCAGTAGATACCATGCACCTGGCATATCCTATTCCTTTCTCTCAAATTATAACAATTTGATTTTTGTAGGAGTACCGGAAGAATATGAAGCCATGAAAAAAGAAATACCAAATTTGCAATACCACCCTGTAGCCGATTTTGCTGAGTTAGCTACGGTTATTGCAGGCTGTCAATTATTCATCGGCAATCAGTCATTTCCATTCTCGCTAGCAGAAGCATTAAAAGTTCCCCGAATACTGGAAGTTTACTACCAATGTCCCAACGTAGTACCTGAAGGCCCCCACGCTTATGATTTCTGTTACCAGCCACAATTCGAAAAGATTGTATCAGATCTCCTGAACAGGTAGTAATATTGCCAAGCGTTAAGTCACTATAAAGCCCTTATTATGCGTAAACTGATCAGGTCTATATTGAATGTTTTTGGATATGATGTTGTGAAAGTGAATGTTCACAGTGATAAGAAGAGGCATAAGATCAAAAAAGTATCCATTGGCAATTATATACTCGAAATGCCGGGTAATAATCCCCAGATCAGCACTTACAAATATGACCCCGGAGCTAATAGTCAATTAGGTCGACTTTCCGCTTGCGTAGCAACAAAATATCCCTCTCTTTCTGTATTAGATGTTGGGGCAAATGTTGGAGATACAATTGCCATTATCAAATCTGCAATTGAGATCCCGGTTATTGGGATTGAAGGGGATGATTTCGCTTTCGAGTTTCTGAAAAAAAATACAATGTCTCTGAAAAATGTAACATTGATCAAAACATTTTTAGGAGAAAAAATTGAAAGCAAACGCATTTCACTTGAAAAAACCGGATGGAATACTACGCTGATACCGAATGAAGAGCAAGGAGATATGATTCATCTAAAAACATTGGATGAAGTTTTAGGCGAAGAACACTTACTAAATCGTACTTTAAAACTACTAAAGATAGACTGTGAAGGTTTTGACACTATCATTATTCGGGGGTCTGCTAAATTGATCCGTGAAAAAAGACCTGTTATTTATTTTGAATACAATAGGATCAATATGGAAGCTATTCAGGAAGAAGGGCTTTCCACATTATTGACTTTAGGCGAAGTTGGTTATAGGAATGTAATACTGTTTGATAATAAAGGCCGTTATTTAATGAAAGTACCTATAGAGCAGGTGGACATCCTGAAAGACCTTCATCGCTATGCAAAAGATGGTGATAGTTGTATTGCTTATTATGATATTTGTCTTTTCCATGAAGACGACAATGACCTTGCTGAACAATTCGTAGCAGCTGAAAATCAATTAAACCCATAAGAACAGCAATGAGTGAGTTGAAGAAATTGATGGTAAGTATCAAGGGTTATTTTAAGAAAAGAACCCCTACCCAACGATTATTAAACAGAATTCATACACAAGAAATTCTAGGTAATATTTTTCGTGTAGGCTTCTCAAATTGGGGTCCTTTTTTTACTGCTTATCAACCAGATTCTCATATCGCTTTTCAAGCTCATCCTGAATTCAAAGAATTACAAAAACGCTTCTCTTCCCATAATAAAAGAAATAATGGCGGAGATACTGCCCGACTGTGGAGCTTTATCCTCAATTGTAAACAAGTATTGTCAGAAGGAATTACGGGAGATTTTGCAGAGTTGGGTGTATGGCGTGGTAATACAGCTTCGATACTTGCTTATTATGCTTCCCAGAATCAGCGACAAGTATTTTTATTCGATACCTATGAAGGTTTTAGCAAGGAAGATCTCCAAGGAATTGATGCGTCCAAGGATACTGACTTTAACAACACATCTATTGAATTGGTAAAAGATGTAATTGGTCCTGCATCACATTGTTGTCATTTTATAAAAGGTTTTTTTCCGGATACTATTACATCAGACCTCCAATCCAGGCAATATGCAATTGTGAGTTTAGATTGTGACTTGTATGCTCCTACCAAAGCAGGACTTGAATTCTTTTATAACAGAATGCCCCATGGTGGATTGTTTTTATTACACGACTATTCCAGCTTACATTGGGACGGCTCCAAAAAAGCCATTGATGAATTTTGTCAAGCAACTGGAGAACGTATTATTTTGATGCCTGATAAAAGTGGCAGTGCTTTCTTGAGAAAAACAAGGGTATAACCAAAGGCAGATATCAGAAATATCCCGCAATAATGTAAAACCCTGCTTTCCGTAAACCATGAAGAGATCAAATCCCAAATTGTACATTTGTAACTACATCTAAGCAATTGAACCGTATTAAAGGTATCATATATGACATCATAGGTTTCTTTACCAGGATCGGCTTTCGTCGTGCAGCCGGCAAAAAGAAACTCCTCATCATTCGCATAGATGAGATTGGGGATTATATGCTGTGGCGCAACTTTCTCAATGAAATCACATCAGCACCTTCCTATCGCCTTTATGAAATACATTTTGCCGGTAATAAGAACTGGAAATCTATTTTCGAAACATTTGATGCAGATACCGTTCAAAAATCATTCTGGATCGATAAAATCAAATTCAAAAAAGACCTAAAATATAGGTATCGTTTTTTGAGAATGATCTATCGTCAGGGATATGACACTGTGATCAATCCTACTTTTTCCAGAAATAAAAGATATGATGACAGTATTGTAAAAGCTGCATCTGCAAAACATCGCATCGGGATGGTAGCGAATACCGAAAGTGTTCAACCTTATGAAAAGGGATATGACAAGGGTTTGTATACACGTCTTTTTGATTATCCCGAAAAGCCTGTGTTTGAATTTTTCAGAAACAAACTATTTACTTCATTTGTAACAGGCATTTCATCTGCAGTTGAAGATATCAGTATTCCAAAACCTTTACTCAAGCCGTATGAAGGATTACCTCAGAAATATGTAGTCATTTTTCCCGGATCAAGAAGTGCCAGTCGAATATGGCCGACTGATTATTTCTTAGAAGTTGCTTCACATCTTTTCCGAACACAAGGATTTACGATGGTAGTTTGCGGTGCAACAGGTGATAAAGCCTATACTAAGGCCTTTTGTGCGTCATACCAATATCCTTTGATAGATCTGGCCGGTAGAACTTCCTTGACAGAGATGTTATCGGTATTGCATCAGGCATCATTATTACTATCTGTTGATACCGGTTCTGTTCATTTGGCTGCAGCAGTGGGTTGCCCTGTAATTGGCATCTTCAACGGTTCTCAGTATAAAAGATTTGCTCCTTATCCATCAACAATAGCTCCTCATTTCTATGCTTGTTATCCTGATGCGATAGAACATGAATTAGCAGATGAAAATCTTGTCAAGAGTAAATATGAATTTGTGATCTCAGAACCTTATTCGAATGTGTTACCGGAAAAAGTAATCAAAGTGGTTGACTCAATTTTAGATAAATAATGATTTACCAGTTTTCCAATCCCATTTTCTTTTTCCAACGAAATAACCATTGACCTAAGCTGCTATTTAAAAGTTTATGAAGCAATATCAGCCTCCATTGCCAAAGGTTTAATTTAAGTGATGAACCAAAATGCGAGGTATACACTTTTTTACTTTCGTCTAATGATCTGATATATTGTGAGGAGCTAATACCTGTATCATCGAATATGGCGATCGTTTTAGGCAGATAATGATAAGACTCGTGAGTTAATCTGCACATCATATCATAATCCATCGCGATCTTATAATCGCTGCTGTAACCACCAACACGTTGATATACCTCTTTTTTAACAAACCATGTTGGGTGAGAAATACTTCGCATACCCCTATATAGTTTTGAGCTTTCAAAAGGTTTTCCAACAACTACCTGCTCCCCTCCCCTTGTCAATTGTATGTTACCACTGATCCATTGAACAGTTGGATGAGATTCAAAGAATGAGTGTACTGTCTGCAATACATCATTGCTTGCATAAATATCTCCGGAATTCAACAAGTGAGTAATATCACAATTTGCTTTATTGATTCCTTTATTGAAGGCATCTGCAATTCCTTTATCTCGCTCATTGAGCCATTTCCGATAGACGGGTTGTGGTGTTTGTTCTAACCAATTAGCTATGTCATCTGTTGTAGAGCCGTTGATGATCCAATGCTCAGCAGGGTAAAAGGTCTGCGCATCCACCGACTGACAGGTCTTTTTCAGATCGGCCAGGTTATTAAAACAAATGGTGATGACAGCTATTCCATTCATAGAAGATGGGTTAAGACAAGTCGGGAAGTTCTGACAGTTTTTGTAAAAACAACTGCAATCCGGCTCTTTTTTCTGCGTCCAAATGATAACTGATATTGGTAGCGTAATACTTTTTTAAGTCATAATATGGGAACTCTATATCCTTCACTACTTCATCGAGGTGTGATATCCCATAAGCATTGGCTCGATTGAAAGCATCTACAAAATCTTCATCCAATACCTTGTTCGACACCCAGGCAGCAAATACAAAGGGCAAGCCCGTATGCTGTTGCCATGCCAGACTGAGGTCATAATAGTAACGTGATTGTCGGTGTTGAGCCAAAGCCCTATCTCCGATCACCACAGCAGCGGTTGTTCCTTGAATACGATGCTGATAATCTACGGTGGCTTTTTCAATGGTTACCTGCTTTTTCCAATACTCTTTGATCAATATTCTAGCCAGATTTACAGAAGTTCTACTCTGATAATCTAGAATCAAAGTTTCAATTTGCTCCATCGGCACTTCGCTGAAAATACCTACTGAAGCGACTTCTCCAACAGCGCCAATGCAATAATCTGTAATGATATGAGCTTCCTTTAAACGAGGTATAATGGCCACAGGAACCAGCCCAACATCCACCTGATCATTGAGTAACATGGATGCGATATTGGCCGGGAAATCTTCTGTCACTTCCACTTTATCCATCAACCCGGATCTGCGCACACCCAACATGAGTGGACGGGTATTTAAATAACTAACGGCTCCAATCCTTATTCTCTTGTCCAATTCAGCTAAATTTGCATGCAAAGAAAACCAATAATCAATAAATAACCTCAATTTCCCCAATGGAACTCAATCTCCTGACCGCTGTTACCCCTATTGATGGACGTTATCGCAAACAAGTTCAGCACTTAGATAACTATTTTTCTGAATTCGGACTAATCAAGTACAGGGTCTTAGTGGAGATCGAATACTTCTTTTTTCTGGCAGACAAACGTTTCTTTAAACTACCGGTCAAAGCAAAAGCACATTTGCAAAAAGTGGCCAATCAGTTCAGTTTTGACGACGCACAGCAGATCAAACAAATTGAAGCAGTGACCAATCATGACGTGAAAGCGGTTGAATATTTTCTCAAAGAGCAATTAGACAAAGCAGGCATCCCCCATTTGAAAGAATGGATCCATTTTGGATTAACCTCACAGGATATCAATAACACAGCCATTCCATTAAGCTGGAAACATGCAATGGAACATGAATATTTACCTGCATTGGTAAATCTTCAAAATCATTTGTATCAATTAGCTGTGAAATGGAAAGATGTTCCGATGTTAGCGCGTACACACGGACAACCCGCCTCTCCTACACGTTTGGGTAAAGAGATCATGGTATTTGTAGAAAGGATCAATCACCAGATTGAGATGTTTGCAAGCATTCCTTATGCAGCCAAATTTGGTGGCGCTACCGGAAACTTTAACGCACATCATATTGCGTTCCCAAAGAAAAATTGGGTATCACTCGGTAATGAGTTTGTAGAAAATGTATTGGGATTACAAAGAATGCAATTCACCACCCAGATCGAACATTATGATTGTCTGGCGGCTCATTTTGATGCTATCAAACGTATCAATAATATTTTGATCGATCTGTGCAGAGATATCTGGACTTATATCAGCATGGATTATTTCAAGCAGCAGACCAAGAAAGGTGAAGTGGGTTCTTCTGCAATGCCACACAAAGTAAATCCGATCGATTTTGAAAATGCAGAAGGGAATCTAGGAATGGCGAATGCTTTATTGGAGCATCTTTCAGCCAAATTGCCCATCAGCCGTTTGCAAAGAGATCTGACAGATTCAACGGTGTTACGCAATATCGGATCCCCTGTGGCACATGTAGCCATTGCATTTAAGTCGATTGAAAAAGGATTGGGCAAATTATTATTGAATGAAGCGAAGATCAAAGAAGATCTGGAAAACAACTGGGCGGTAGTAGCTGAGGCCATCCAAACCATTTTAAGAAGAGAAAACTACCCGAACCCATACGAGGCCTTGAAAGATTTGACACGCGGCAATCATAAAATTGACAAAAAAGCGATGCATCAATTCATTCAATCGCTAAAGGTTAGTGCATCAGTGAAGAAAGAACTAAAAGCAATCACACCGGCAAATTATACGGGAGTGAATCCGAGCTATTAGTCTTACCAAAAAAAGACAAAAAACGTCGTTCAGGCGTAGTTAATACACATTCATAGACTATTAACTTTAATTAACCTTTCGACTGCTTTCATTTGATCAAATTTAGTCACATGAAAGCAGTCATTTTTATTTTCCTGACTTTATCCGCTTTTACAATTCGCGCTCAACAACAGATAAGATTGGGAGGAAGTACTGAATCAACAACGATTCAGCAAGGGATACCGAACAATAGCGCAGTACCCTTCTTCCGATTTCAGGGTTTGCTGAATGCGCCCAATCCCACTGTTTCCATGAATGAGTTGAAGGATAAAATTGTGATACTCGAATTCTGGGCAACTTGGTGCGGACCATGTATTCCTGCAATGGCACATTTAGATGCTATTCAAAAGAAGTACCCTGATCAAGTTCAAGTGATTGCCATCAGTGATGAAAGCCCTGAAAGATTGGAGCGGTTCATCAAGAATAAACCTAGTTCATTATGGTTCCTTTCAGATCCAGTTCATAGCTTTCAAACCTATTTCCCGTATCATGCCGTTCCGCATACCGTACTGATTGATAAAAAAGGAAAACTTGTTGCGAATACTTCGCCAGACGAAATCTCTGAAAACATCATTGAGCAATTATTGAAAGGAGAGACAGTAAAAGTCAAAGAAAAAAAAGATGCCCATGGTTCATTTGACTACTTAAAAGATTACTTCCCAAAACCGGAAAACTTTAATGATTATAGTTTTGACATTCAACCAAAAATTCCCGGAGGATTCCCAATTGCGAATAGATACACTCCAAACAGTCCATGGTACGGTCGCAGATTAACGATGTTAAACAATCCATTGGATCTCATTTACAGAAATGTATACAATAAATCCATGTCGGAAACTATTTATGAGGGCATCAACAAAGAAGTTTTTGATCCAAGAGTAAGTACCCCTGAGCAATATTGTATAAATATTATAGTACCGAAAGGTAAAGAAGTGGAAATACCTCAGTATGCGCAAGAGCAACTCAAAAAACTAAACCTACCCTATCAAGCGAGACTTGAAAAAAGACCTGCAGAATGTTATGTATTCACTGTTGCAGATCCTTCTTTATTAGAACCTCATAGAAGTAAAGGGAATGACCAAGCCTTGAGTAATTCTTCTCAACCTAATATCATCCGTGCAACCAGTTATCACAAAAAGAATGTACCGATTGATGATCTTTTGAATCATTTTAAACAGTTTGGCATTCTAAAAATACCAGTGGTAAATGAAACAATGATCAAAGGAAACTTTGATCTTGATTTCGAATTCGATGCAGAAAACCCGAATAGCTTTAAGGAGGTTCTAACAAAGTTGGGCTTAAAAGCAGAGAGAACAACGAGAGAGGTAGAATTTTTAGTGATCTATAAAAATTAGGTTCTTGTATATCTTATCCTAAGAAGCCAAGTTATCTTGGCTTTTTTTGTTATTTTAAAGTATGCATATCGGCAACCACTACAAAATCAAAGAATTTCTTTTCTGGACAAGAAGAGATATTTATCGACTTTTCATTTTCGCCACCATCCCTACCGTACTTTATGAACTAGTCGGTTGGAAGTGGCTGGCTATTCCGTGGGTGCCTATTGCCATGATTGGTACTGCAGCTGCATTTATCATTGGCTTTAAAAACACACAAACCTATAATCGTCTTTGGGAGGCTCGACAAATATGGGGCGGCATTGTGAATACCAGCAGATCCTGGGCTTTAAGGATTGTACCGGTCAGCAGATCAATGATCGATCGCTGCATCAGGAACTCATTTATCGTCATATTGCATGGCTTACAGCTTTGCGTTATCAATTACGTGAAACAAGGCCTTGGGAAAATATCAATAAGTCTTACAACATTGAGTACAGAAAATTTTATTCCATTCCTGAGCACTTGACCCCTTTTGAGGAAGCGCTAAAGCCTTATTTGTCTACAACAGATTTTGATTATGTATGGAGTAAGAAAAATCGTGCTACACAATTGATCAGTTTACAATCTGCCAGACTTCGACAGTTAAAAGACGAAGGCTTGATTGATCCTTTGAATTTTGTAGAAATGGAAAATCAACTAGTTGCTTTATACGATCTACAAGGACGTTGCGAGCGCATCAAAAATTTTCCTTATCCCAGACAATTTGCAAGTATCAATTTATATTTCATTCGATTGTTCACATTCGTTGTACCATTTGGACTATTACAAGAGTTTAATAAACTCGGGGAACACATGATCTGGTTGAATATTCCATTCAGTGTGATTGTAAACTGGGTCTTCAATACCATGGAAAAAATTGGGGAAGCAACGGAAAACCCGTTTGAAGGCGGCGCGAATGATGTACCCATCAGTACACTCTGCAGAACCATTGAAATTGATCTTAGAGAAATGTTGGATGAGAAAGATATTCCAGCGCCGTTAGCTGCTGTGAATAGTATACAGATGTGATTTTAAAGTATGATTTTTTGATCTTTGATTTCTTGATTTGATATTTTACTCCAAATCAAGAAATCAAAGATCAAAAAATCAAAGATATTACTCCTTCACCGCTGTCGTCACCTTCGGCGCTTCTTTGGTCCAAGAGCTGATATCAAGTTTTCTTGCTGTTGGATATACTTCATCCAATGTATTACCATCATACATACGTCCGTTTTTGATCACGTAACGAATGCTATTGGTATTTCTAATATTCTGCAATGGATTAGCATCCATGATCACCAAATCTGCTAGTTTACCTGATTCAATACTACCTAAGTCTTTGTCTAATCCCAATGCAGTTGCTCCTAAAATAGTGGCAGTTTTCAAAGCATTGAGTGGACTCATACCACCACTGGCCACACTCCACAATTCCCAATGATATCCCAAACCTTGCAGCTGACCATGACTACCAACACCTACCAAGCCACCTTGCTGCACTAAGCTGTTGCTACCCTGGGCATGTTTTTGGAACACATGATCTTCAGGTGTAAACCATCCACCATTGCCACCGGTTCTTCTTCTCGCTTTTGTATTGAGTTCTTCATACGGAGTAAAGCGATTCAACTTTGGATCTTTTAGTGGACTTTCATTGGTATAATAATAGTTCTCTGCCCAAGGACCACCATAGGCTACCAGTAACGTTGGTGTATGTGCCATTTTACTTTCAGCGATGGTTTTGGTAACATCTTTATACAATGGGAATACAGGAATCGCATGTTCTACACCTGGATAACCATCCAACAAGTGAGTCATGTTGAGTTTGTAATCCAATCCACCTTCTGTAGTAGGCATCAATTTTTGTTCTTTAGCAGCCATGATGATCCACTGACGAGCTTGACGAACACCTGTCAGGTACATTTTGATGTATTGTGTTTTGTAATACTTACTGTACTGCTCCAATACTTTTTTGGTTTGCTCCAAATCACGCAGGTTATACATCCAATAACCCACACCCGGACCTGTACTATAAATTCTTGGGCCAGGGATGGTTCCGGCTTCCACCATATCACCATAGGTCAACACATCTGTTGTTGCTGTTTGTGGGTCTCTTGTGGTGGTAACACCATAAGCGAGGTTAGCTGCATAGATCCATACTGTATTCTTATGCAAGCCCCAGAATGGCCACATATGAGAGTGGGTATCGATGAATCCGGGTGTGATGGTCTTCCCCGAACAATCTACTACTTTAGCTCCCGCAGGTGCAGATAGGCCTTTACCCACTTGTTTGATTCGATTATTTACAATCAAAATATCCCCTCGCTCTATCACTTCATCTCCTTTCATCGTTACAATTCTAGCATTACGCAACAGAATGGTGCCTGTAGGAATATCTTTTTCATAATACACTTTTACTTGTACCTCTGAAGGGCTGTACTTTTCTTTTTTCTTCAGTTCTGCTTTGTCTAAGCTATCCTGTTTTGCTTTTGCAGGATCTGCTTTTAATGCAGCAGCAAGATCAGCCGCTTTTTTCTTAGCCAGTGAATCAGCAAGTTTCTTTGCATCCGGTCCTGCAGCATTCAATGCTTTGATACTATCTGCAGCTCTTTTTGTTTCTGCTTTCTTAGCGTCTTTCACAGAATCTTCTACTGCTTTTGCACGCTCGGTGTCATATACCCAATGCCCATTACCTAAACTCCAGTGAATTTTTTTACCATCTCCTTCCCATGCAGGAAACTCCCCTCCGATCTCTGTCAATTGTCTGGCAGGGAAAATGCTAGCAGAAGGTTCAGCAACATTGATATTAGGAGTCTTTCCTGTTTCAGGAATAGTAACTACATAAATATTGTTATTCACCTGAGCCAGTGCCTGATTGCCTACAGGAGCCATTAAGATAACACCCGCAGCCGAAGGCATATTCTGGGGTTCTCTCGCATCAGAAGATTCAGGAAGCATACAATGATTCAATGGATCGGATACAGACATATATCTTCCCATCACATATTCTTTACCATTCGATACAGGCTCTTTATGTGCATCTCCATGTCCATCAAGTACAGAACCGAATGTCGTAATACCGGTAATACGTACATGTGTTTTAGGATCCGTTCCATCCCAACGAATAGAGATCAATGCACCACCACCAGCATTCAAGAAAATTCTTTCAGTGTCTTTGGTGAAATGAATGTTTCCTCTGTTTCTAGCCATATCCACCACTTTGATATCTCCACCATTCTCATTCATCCAAACGATCTCGCCTTCCGCTCCATCAAAAAATGGATCTTCTGCATCTTTGAATAAACGTTTCGGTCCGCGGAAGAATGCGATACGCTGATTATAGCTCCACGCAGGTTGCATGTAAAATGCAGCTTCTGAGGTTAATTTGGTAACTTGATTAGAGCCTAATGCTACTTTATACAAATGCCCTCCTTCTTTTTCTTCCCATGTAGCAAAGACAATCTGTCTGCCATCCGGACTCCAGGCAGGCATTGCCTCTGTAAAGTTGTGATTGGTCACTCTTACCGGAGTACCATTGGGATAATCCATCACATACAAACGATTCAACACTGTGAATGCCAATTTCTTTCCATCAGGACTAGGAACAGCATCACGAATCTGAGAAGCTAGTGCATGTGACGTGTCTTTAACATCATAATTGAAATATAAACGAGGTCCCAGTTCCAGTTTAACATCTACATCCATGGGGATTTCAGTTGCAGGATCTCCATTCACAGGTATTCTCCAAATTTTACCACCATAACTAGCAATCAAATGTTTACTATCCGGTGTGAAAGCCATACCCGGTAATACTCCTTGTGGTGCAATACTTTCCTGTTCATCACGCTGTACTGGATAAGCCAACCATCTTTCGTCACCGTTTTTCAGGTTACGAATTACCAAACCTGTTTTGTCATTGTATCTTGAACCATACACCATCCACTGTCCGTCTTTACTGAGTGTTGGTGTAAAAGCTGAACCATAACGAGTACTGATGGTATTTACCAATCCTTTTTCGCGATCATAAGTACCAATCTGGTATTGAGGCAGCAAGGCATTGTAATTCCATGACCCAAATCGCTGACTATAATAGACGGTCTTACCATCCGGACTCACAAAGGGGTCAATGGTTTTCAGTGCATTTGGTGCGTCATTCAATTGAATACCGCCACCACCATCTGCATGAAACATCCATAAACGTGGTAATCTTCTACCGCGACTGGCAATGACATAATTACCATCCGGTGTCCATACTGCATTCACATAATCATCTACCCTCGTCTTGGTGAGTTGCATGGTATCCTGTTTTTGCATATCCAGGATCCAAATATTATCACTACCACTTCTATCACTGGTGAATAATAATTTTTTGCCATCCGGACTAAAGCGCGGGTGTGTTTCATAAGCAAAGCCCTTGGTTACAGGGGTTGCTTTACCACCTGTAATGGGCATGGTATAAATATCTCCCATCAGATCAAAAGCAATCGTATTGCCATCCGGACTCACATCTACACTGATCCATGTACCTTCTTTGGTATTAAAGTTAATTTCCCTTGAAGGCTTTAATGGAAGGTCTTTGAAAGTCGTATAGACAGGTGTATCTTTTTTAGTAGAGTCAGCTAAAAAAGAAGAAAATAAACGCAGTTCACCATTATCAGATGGCAACCACGTAGTCATCAGGGCAGCAGAAGCAATGGCTATCCCTGAAAAAAATAGTTTTCTCATTCGGTACGGTTTTGGGGTGATAAGATACTAAGGAATTTGAATTGGTTGCAGGATTGATTGAAAAATTACATAGAAGGCGGACTTCGGATGTTAGATGTCAGATGTCAGATGTCAGATGTCAGATGTCAGATGTCAGATGTCAGATAAAAAAAGCGACGAACACTACAATTATTGTATTCGTCGCTTCTTTTTTGAAAAAAAAAATTCTACATCAAAAGTTCAACATCAGAGATCTGACATCTGACATCTTACATCATTACATCTCTCTACCACTTGATTGTTGCATATCCTTTTAACTGATGTGTGGTAATCGTTGTTAATGCTGAAGTAGCAACTCCTACACCCGGCGCTAATGTTGATGGATCGATCCCTCTTTTTTTAAGGGTTTGTCCGCATACCACAATCTTTACCCCCGCATCCAACAAGGCTTTGATCATAGGTAGATTGGGATTATCCACTTTATACCTTGCTTTGTACGCTTCATTATTTAAGATAGTATAACCTGCAGCATTATGCACTGCCATTACCATTTTGATCTTTTCTTTTGGAACGCCTCCTACTCCATGCAAGTTAAGCAAGGTGCAGGCGGCTTCAATCCCTAGATTGATTGTATCAGGCTTGCTACTAGCCATAACAAGATCAACCAGTATCTTATAGTTCATTTTAGGATCCGGCTTTTCTACAGCATCAGGTATTTCATATACCGGACCGAAATCCTTAATAATAGGATTTACTTTATCCTGCGAAAATGAAGTAGCAACAATAAAAAATGCTACCATCAGCGATACAACCTTTTTCATAGTTCTTATTTAAGTGCTACAAGATATAGCATGTTCTTGAACCAAAAACACCATTCATCAACTCGTATTCACTTTCTCGCCGGACTGAAGTCCGGCGCTATTTAAACTTGCACATTGTATACTTGAAACTTTCTTGTCTCTTGTTTCCTGTTTCTTGTTTCCTATTTCTTATTTCTTGTTTCTTTCACATCTATTTTCCAAACTTTTTCTTCAATGCACTCAAGGCATCATTGACGCTCAATGTAGATAAATCCTCTTCTTTGTTCTTGAAACTTTCCTGTTTTCTTGACTTCCTATCTCCTTGCACTCTTTCCTCGGCGCTTGCTTGTTTGATAGACAAAGCGATTCTTTTACGCTGTACATCTACCTCCATCACTTTCACCTGAACTTTTTGTCCGAGTTTCAGTGCTTCACCTGGATCACTTATGTATCGGTGGGCTATTTCACTCACATGTACCAATCCATCTTGCTTCACACCAATATCCACGAATGCTCCAAATCGAGTAAGATTAGTCACTACTCCGGGAACAATCATCCCCGTTTGTACATCTTCAATTTTATAGATTTGCGCAAACTCAAATTGCTCTAGCTCATTACGAGGATCGAGTCCGGGCTTCTTCAACTCATTCAGAATATCACGCAAAGTCAGTTCTCCAAATTGTTCGGTCACATATTTTTTAGGATCAATTTTAGTGACCAGCATTTCATTTCCGATCAGTTCTTTTACATGAACCTGCAGATCAGCCGCCATTTTTTCAACGATAGGATAAGCTTCAGGATGCACAGCACTTGCATCCAATGGATTATTCCCCTCTTTGATCCTTAAGAATCCTGCACATTGTTCAAAAGCTTTTGCTCCCAAACGTGGCACTTTTAATAATTGATTTCTCTCTTTGAACCCACCGATCTCTGATCGATAACGGACAATATTGTCTGCCATACTTCCACCAATACCACTCACATAGGCCAGCAAATGTTTACTTGCCGTATTTAAATTCACTCCCACTGTATTTACACAGCTTACGACTGTTTGATCCAATCTTTCTTTTAAACGAAACTGATTCACATCATGCTGGTATTGTCCGACCCCAATACTTTTAGGATCGATCTTTACCAATTCAGCCAATGGATCCATCAATCGTCTACCAATGCTCACAGAGCCTCGAACTGTTACATCATGATCAGGAAACTCTTCTCGTGCTGTTTCAGATGCAGAATATACAGATGCCCCATCCTCATTTACTAAGAACACCGGTAAGCCTAATTGCATTTTTTTGATGAACTGTTCTGTTTCTCTTCCGGCAGTACCATCACCAATGGCAATGGCTTCTACCTTAAACTGCTCTACCATTTTTTTGATCTTATGCTCACTTTCATAGATGCGATTATTTTCATGCACATAGATCAAATCTGTTGTTTGGAGATCACCTTTGTTATCCAAACAAACCACTTTACAACCGGTACGATATCCGGGATCGATCGCTAAAATGTTTTTTCTTCCCAATGGTGCACTCAGCAATAACTGACGAAGATTTTCTGCAAACACAGTGATCGCCTCTTCATCTGCTTTTTGTTTTAATGCTGTTCTGAATTCAGATTCTAAACTTGGCTGCATTAGTCTTCTATAAGCATCGCGAATGGCTTTTCTCAAATGATCAGACCAAGGGCTCATTCCTTTGATGAATTGTTGCTCTAATACATACAAAGCATCATCTTCAACAGGAGCAATGCTCATACGCAAAACACCTTCCAGAAAACCGCGGAGTATAGCAAGGATTCTATGTGATGGAATTTTATGAATAGGTTCAGAAAAATCAAAGTAGTCTTTGTATTTGATCCCTTCTGTTTCTTTATCAGTTAAGACCTTACTTTGAATCGTAGCTGTATCTTCAAAGAGTTTACGCATCTTGGCACGTACTTCTGCATTTTCATTGACCATTTCAGCGATAATATCTCTTGCGCCTTGCAAAGCATCTTCAGCTGATAGTATTTTATCATTGATGTATCTAGCCGCCTCGAGCATTACATCATCCTGTTGCTGGGCCAACATTGCATCCGCCAAAGGCTCCAATCCATTTTCACGTGCTGTTTGGGCTTTGGTTTTTCGTTTTGGTTTATAGGGCAGATAAATATCTTCTAATGCAGCAATAGTAGTAGCATTATTGATTTTAGTCTGTAACTCATCCGTCATCTTACCTTGCTCAGTGATTGCTTTTTCGATGAAGGTCTTACGTTCAGTAAATTCTTTCAGAAACTTGGATTCATCCTGTATTTGTTGGATTTGGACCTCATCCAACCCACCTGTTTTATCTTTTCTGTATCGAGCTATGAAAGGGATCGTTGCGCTTTCTTCGAATAGATCCAATACCGCTTGTACCTGTGTTTGTTTGAGATTCAATTTAACTGCGATCAAGGGAGCAAAACCAGACATAAATATTTTCCTTTTTAAACGATTAAAAATCAGGGGAGCGAATGTAGGAGTAAAAGGGGGTGGAAAAAAAAGATGTGGATAATCTTAGGAGCTTGTTTAAATTTCGCTTAATCTAGGCTATGAGCTGCGAGCCATGAGCTTTGAGCAAGAAGTAAAGAATATTTTTGAATCCAATAAGATTATTGAAGCAGCATATCAAAGCTCATGGCTCGCAGCTCGTAGCTCGCAGCTAATAACATTTAAGCGATGCGAATCACCTTAGATGGATAGCGCTCGGTGTAATTGCGGATCATCGAACGGATCACTTCATTTTCAGGGTACATGGTCAAGTGTTCTTTCAATTCATCCAATTGATGAATCGCAATATCGGTAGATGGAGTACCCATGCCATAAAACACGCCATTCTCCACCAGAATACAAGCAGACTGATCACGAATGATAAAGGTTTCTTTTTGTTCGATGATCCATTGCAGTGCTCCTATCACACGTTGATTGTATTCATGTACATCCGGCCATTCTTGTTGTGAAGTTAGATCGAGAAAACACAAAGCAGGATGCAGATCATGCATCTTCACCAGCTTCCATAACATCCTGTGAGCATCAGCCAACAATGCAAATGAAGCAACAGGCTGTAAATGTTTTCTTTTCTTATCAATACCCAACCTGATATAACCTCTGTTGTCTTCAAACTGGTAGATACCCCAAACTTGTTCAAATCTTTTTTGACTTTTATTATGGATCGGCCACAATCTTTTGATCTCTACACTTTCAAATAGCGAGGCGATGAATTCTGTTGGACACTCTACAAAAGAGATCCTATGAACGGTTCTCAACAATTCCTGTCTTTTTTTGCTGATATCCAAACCTGAGAAATGACTCAATACTCTTTTTTTGAGATTTTTAGCCTTGCCCACATAAAGAACTTTGTCTTTTTGATCATGGAAATAATAAACGCCTGGTTTTTGAGGCAGCCCCATCACCTGTTTTTCCGGTAAATGTGATGGTAGTGTTTGCCCATGATTGTCCTTTTTCAGCATCTCTTTGATCAACCGCTGACCATTGTTCTGTAACACCATATCCAGCACCTGCGCAGTTGCCAAAGCATCCCCTCCTGCCCTGTGCCTGTTTGTTATTTGAATATCCAGCTCTCGACACAAATGTCCAAGACCATATTTACGAAAACCCGGAAACACTTTTCTACTCAGTCGAATGGTGCACAATTTTGGCACATTCAATTGATACCCTGCTTTTTGTAAATGATACTTCACAAAAGAGTAGTCAAAATTTACGTTATGCGCTACAAAAATTCTTCCTGATAAAAGATTGAAAATCTCTTGTGCTACTACTTCAAATGAAGGGGCTTTTGCTACCATCGCATCCGAGATTCCGGTCATATTAGCGATATAAGGGGGAATTTCTTGGTGGGGATTGATCAGGGTCTCGTATTTACCCTCCACCTCAGTACCATTGTGCAATACGATGGCGATTTCAGTCATTCCGTGTTGTTCCGGAAAACCGCCGGTTGTTTCGATATCCACAATAGCAAATTGCATACAATAAGGCTTGTAAATTCGGTAAATAAACCATATCTTACAAACAAAGATTCAGTTCTCCCCGATAGCCCCGGATTTATTGGCAGTTTGGACTTCATTGGAACAATATATCCTCTGAAAGACCGTAAAACCTTTTTTACGTACCAAATCTTCTTGCCATGTCAAACACAAAATCACAGTTTCACATCAGTGAAAATGCACGTAATGCCGCAATTGTGGCCATTATTCTGATTGCGGTTGTTGTACTATCCTATTTGGAATGGAAAGGCCGCGCCTAAGTTGACGACATTTTTACACTAAACCCTTTTATTTCAATCCTTTTCTGCTGTTTTCGCAGCAGACTGTAATGTTTTTGACCTAACTGATACTTATTTGTCAGAAAAAAATTGGTGCAACCCTGTAACCTAAATCATCAAGGAACGTTAGGTATAATTAACAATGGTTAACCTGACTTTCCCAATTCTCAGGTTAGCTTTGCACCAGAAAACAACTGACATGAAGAATATTGTTTTAATCTGCCTTCTTATAGCCTTTACTGCGTGTAGCGGTAGTCAGGTTCGTAGTTTCTGCAAGACTGCAGGAAAAAAAGTAGCCAGTTGCTGCACTTCCATGTCTTTAAAGCAGCGTAATGCCCTGAAGCAAGCAAAAACCAATGGTACGGAAGAAAAAGTTGTGCCACAACAACCGGCAGCCATTTCCCTACTAGAATGGAATGAAGCTGTATTTCTTTGGTAAGCAAATCCCCTTGCATTTTATATATCTAACCACGCTTTGCGTGGTTTTTTTATACCCCCTCGTTCTCCCCCAGTATTTTCGTAGTTTTGCCAGCCTTAAAAAATGAGATCAGGAATGGAATTGAGCAAGAACTATATCCCGGGAGATATTGAAGCCAGATGGTACCAACATTGGCTAGACAAAGGTTATTTCAACAGCACCCCCGATGAAAGAGAGTCTTTCACCGTAGTAATACCACCACCCAATGTTACCGGTGTATTACACATGGGGCATTGTTTGAACAATACCATTCAGGATATACTTGTTCGTCGCGCACGTATGCAAGGTAAAAATGCATGTTGGGTGCCGGGTACTGATCATGCATCTATTGCAACGGAAGCAAAGGTGGTAGCGATGCTTCGCGAAAAAGGAATTGCTAAATCCTCGATCGGCCGCGAAGAATTTCTTCAATATGCTTGGGAATGGAAAGAAAAATATGGTGGTATCATTTTGCAGCAGTTGAAAAAAATGGGCTGCAGTCTGGATTGGAACCGAACTTCTTTCACCATGGATGATGATTACTATCAATCTGTGATCAAAGTGTTTGTTGACTTACATCAAAAAGGTTGGATCTATCGTGGTAAAAGAATGATCAACTGGGATGTAAAAGCAAAAACTGCTTTGAGTGATGAGGAAGTGATTTACAAAGAGGTACAGAGCAAGTTGTATTATGTTCGATATGAGATAGTTGATAGTTTGGAGTTGACAGATGACAGTAAGAAGAAGGAGAAAGAATTTATTACGATTGCTACAGTTAGACCTGAAACCATTTTAGGAGATACTGCTATTTGTGTGAATCCGGATGATGAGCGTTATAAACACTTACACGGCAAATATGCGATCGTTCCATTAATAGGCAGACGTATACCCATCATTGCTGATGATTATGTAACTACCGAGTTTGGTACCGGTGCGTTGAAAGTGACGCCTGCGCATGATATGAATGACTATCAACTCGGACAGAAATATAATCTGGAAGTGATTGATACCATGAATGATGATGGTACGATGAGTGAAGCTGCGCAACTATATATTGGCGAAGATCGTTTTGAAGTGCGTAAGAAAATTGTTCCGGAGCTAGAAGCAAAAGGACACATCGTAAAAATTGAAGATTATACCAATCAAGTTGGTTTCAGTGAAAGAACAGATGCTGTGGTAGAACCCCGACTGAGTTTACAGTGGTGGGTAGATATGAAAAAAATCTCTGAACCGGCTTTGAAAGCGGTGATGAATGGAGATATAGAATTCCATCCCGCGAAGTTTAAAAACCTCTACCGTCATTGGATGGAGAATATCAAAGATTGGTGTATCAGTCGCCAATTGTGGTGGGGACATCGTATCCCTGCATGGTACGCCCCCGATGGAACTTATGCGGTAGCAGCTACAAAAGAAGAAGCATTTGAAAATCTCAGATCGCAGATCGCAGATTTGAAATTGGATGATATTCGTCAAGATGATGATTGCTTAGACACTTGGTTCTCCAGTTGGCTTTGGCCTTTTGAGGTATTCAAAGGATTGTCCAATCCGGGTAATGCAGAAGTAAAATATTATTATCCAACCAATACTTTGGTGACTGCACCTGAGATCATCTTCTTCTGGGTGGCACGTATGATCATGGCCGGCGAGGAATACATGAAAGAAATTCCTTTCAAGCACGTATACTTCACAGGTATTGTAAGAGATAAGCAAGGAAGAAAAATGAGTAAAAGTTTAGGAAATTCTCCTGATCTTCTTGCACTCATCGATCAGTATGGAGCAGATGCCGTTCGATTTGGCATTATGATCTCCTCTCCTGCAGGCAATGATATTTTATTTGATGAAGCAGCACTAGAGCAAGGCCGCAACTTCAACAATAAACTCTGGAACGCTCTAAAGCTTATTAAAAGCTGGGAGACAAGAATAGACAAAAGCTCGCAGCTCGCAGCTCATAGCTCACAGCCTTCCTCCTTCGCTACTGATTGGTTCGAGTCTCGCTTACAACAAGCCAAAGCAGAAGTAGAAACATTGATGCAGCAATTCCGTTTAAGTGAGGCGTTGAAAGTATTGTATTCACTGATCTGGGATGATTTCTGTAGCTGGTACCTAGAATGGGCGAAACCCGGATTTGAGCAGCCGGTCGATCCTGCCGTTTATGAAAAGACCATCAACTATTTTGAAGAGATGATGCAATTATTGCATCCTTATATGCCATTTATTACGGAAGAGATCTATCATTTGCTGAGAGATCAGTCTGTTGATTTGTGTGTGAAGCAACAAACAAGTGCAAGTCAAGTAAACAAGGAAATACTTGAAGCAGGCGAATTATTGAAACAAGTGATCTCTGCATTGAGAGATGCGAGAAATAAAAATCAGATCAAACCCAAAGATCCGATCAAACTGCATATTGAAACCAATCAGCAAAATCAATATGAGAGTATAGCAGGAATTCTCGCTAAACAGATCAATGCTGCTTCCATTGATTTTGAAACTTCAGTATCCAATGCTATTGTAGTTGCTGTTGAAAAGGATAAATTCTTTATTGAAACAGAACGCCAGCTAGATACTACTGCGCTTAAGACTGAATTATTAAAAGATCTCGAGTATCAGAAAAATTTCCGTGACAGCGTCCTGAAAAAATTGAGCAATGAAAGATTTGTTCAAAATGCAAAACCGGAAGTGGTAGCGTTAGAGCAAAAGAAATTAGCGGATGCCGAGGCACGTATTCAAAACATTGAAGAGAGCTTGAAGAACCTGTAACATGTCTGCCAAATTACATATCAGAGAGGCCAATTCAAATGATACAAGTATTATAAGATCATTAGCGGAAAACACCTGGCCTGATGCATATGGCAAGATCATATCGCAGGAACAGATCCGTTATATGTTAGACATGATCTACAGCGATGATGCATTGTTGGAACAAATGCAAAAGGGACATCAATTTTATCTTGCTGAACTCAATGATCAACCCATTGGTTTTGCTTCCGTTTCAGAAGAAGACACTCAAGGATGTAAACTCAATAAATTATACATCCTACCAACGATTCAAAAATCAGGAGCGGGAAAAGCACTTTTAGAAAAAGTCATTGCATACACAAAAGAAAAAAATCATAACCGACTCTTCTTACAAGTCAACAAACAAAACCCTGCCAAGGACTTCTACACTCGCATGGGATTCACCATCGCTGAAGAAGTGAAACTGGATATTGGCAATGGATTTTTTATGGATGATTATATTATGGAAGTGGGGTGCTAGGTGCTGGGTACTGGGTTATCAGGTAATCGGGTGATTGGGTTAGCAATACTAGATAATAAAATGATTACTATTTGCTATGAACCATACGCCACTTACCCCGCTTGTTGCTCGAGGCTCACAGCTAATACACCAACACATGCGTCTGCTTAATCACTCCCATCACAAATACACTTTGTACATGTCCTAAATTCTCTGCCTGACTTAATTTGTTCACATGGAAATTGTAATAGTCATCCATGTTTTCTGCTACTACTTTTAACATGAAATCGAACTCTCCTGAGATATTGTAACACTCGATCACTTCATGCATCTCTAAAATGCTTTTGATAAATCGTTCTCCTGCATTTCGATTGTGTTGTTTGAGTGATACATAACAGATCACCATCAATCCTTTTTTTACTTTGGAATGATCCAACAAAGTAGCATACTGTCTGATTACCCCCTGCTCTTCCATTCTTTTGATTCGCTCATGAACAGGCGTTGTGCTCAACAGTACTTTATCAGATATTTCCTTCACAGTAGCACGGGCGTTTTGCTGAAGAATCCGAAGTATGGCAAGGTCTTTATCATCCAATACCAATGGACTGATAGTGGATTCGGCTGTTTGTCGGGTTTTAGCCATATGATTTATACGTTTTATTCTTTCAAAATTACAGTTTTATCAATTTTATCCTGAATTTATTTAATAATATAGAATATTCATCTATAAATATAGATTTGCACTTCATAAAAACACTATATGTCTACATTAACATCTTCTATTGACTTCAACCTGAAGTATAAAGTGGCCGATATCAGTCTGGCAGACTGGGGCCGTAAAGAAATTCGTTTAGCTGAGGCTGAAATGCCTGGTTTGATGGCATTGCGTGCTGAGTATGGCGCTTCTCAGCCCCTAAAAGGTGCTCGCATCGCAGGATGTCTGCACATGACCATCCAAACTGCTGTATTGATCGAAACACTGGTTGCATTGGGTGCGGAAGTAAAGTGGAGCTCTTGTAATATCTTCTCTACTCAAGATCAGGCTGCTGCTGCGATTGCTGCTGCAGGTGTAGGTGTATTTGCATGGAAAGGTCAGACTTTGGAAGAAGCAGATTGGTGTATCGAACAAACTTTATTCTTCGGTGGTGCTGATCGCCCATTGAACATGATCCTGGATGATGGTGGTGATTTGACCAATATGGTTTTTGATAAATACCCTGAATTGGTTCAGCATATCAAAGGTTTGTCTGAAGAAACCACTACCGGTGTTCACCGTTTGTATGAGCGTATGGCAAAAGGTACTTTACCCATTCCTGCGATCAACGTGAATGACTCTGTAACCAAATCTAAATTCGATAACAAATACGGTTGTCAGGAATCACTGGTAGATGCGATCCGTCGTGCTACTGATGTAATGATGGCTGGTAAAGTTGCTGTTGTTGGTGGTTATGGTGATGTGGGTAAAGGTTCTGCATTATCTCTGCGTGGTGCAGGTTGTCGTGTAATCGTTACTGAAATCGATCCGATCTGTGCTTTACAAGCTGCGATGGATGGTTTTGAAGTAAAGAAAATGATCGATGCGGTTAAAGAAGCGGATATCGTTGTAACTGCTTCTGGTTGTCGCGATCTGTTGACTGAAAAGCATTTCCGTTTGATGAAAGACAAAGCGATTGTTTGTAACATCGGTCACTTTGATATTGAAATTGATATCGCTTGGTTGAACAATAACTACGGTCATACCAAAGATACCATCAAACCACAGGTTGACTTATACAATATCGATGGTAAAGATGTAATCATTCTGGCTGAAGGTCGTTTGGTGAACCTTGGTTGTGCAACAGGACACCCTTCTTTTGTAATGAGTAACTCTTTCTCTAACCAAACACTGGCTCAAATTGAATTATGGAACAACCATAAGAACTATGAGAACAAAGTATATGTGTTACCTAAACACTTGGATGAGAAAGTAGCTCGTTTACACCTTGCGAAAGTGGGTGCTGAATTGGATGAATTAACTGATGAGCAAGCTGCTTACCTCGGTATCTCTAAAGTAGGTCCATTCAAAGCTGAACATTATCGTTATTAATTTTTTGAGTGACATTCTATATCCGCAACCCGACAAGCAATAGTCGGGTTGTTTTTTTCTGTGCACCTCTGTGCATTCAGTGGCATTTTATTGCCACTGAAGACACAGAATAACACAGAAGCAATAAGTCAAATTATTTCCGATTTAGTCTTATTTTTCAGCCCTAAATAGAAATCCAATGAGAAAAATAGGGCTGATTCTGACACTTTTCTTTTTTTCCAACATACTTAAAGGTGAATCTGCAACACGTTGGGCTGCTATTATTCCGCAGCCGGTTTCACTAAAAGCAGAAGCGGGTTTTTTCAAATTGAAAAATGGCATGTCAATAGCAGGACTCCCTGAAGCTAGATTTGTCATGCAAGATCTGATGACATCTTTGTCTGTGCCGACAGGGTTTACATTCAGTCCGATAGTTAAAAATGGAGATATTACCTTAGAATTGATACCTCAAAAAGATGTTGCATTAGGAGAAGAAGGATACTACCTGAAAGTTTCTCCATCCGGTATTAAAATCAGTGCCAATACTCAAGCCGGACTTTTTTATGGCGTACAAACGCTTTTACAGATCTTCCCTAAAGAAATAAATGCCAAAAAACTTGTTACATCACCTGTTGAGTGGTCAGTGCCGGCTTGTTCTATTATGGATAAACCACGTTTTGGTTGGCGTGGATTGATGTTTGATGTGAGTCGTCATTTCTTCACCAAACAGGAAGTGAAACAGTTCATTGATGAAATGGTGCGTTATAAGTTCAACCTGCTACACTTGCATTTAACAGATGATCAAGGTTGGAGAATACAAATTAAGTCATTGCCCCAATTGACAGATGTTGGTGCGTGGAGACCCAAACGTGAAGGCAAATGGGCCAATACACCTGACCCATCAGCTGATGAGCCAAAAAATTATGGCGGTTTTTATACGCATGAAGACATTAAAGAATTGGTTCAATATGCCAAAGATCGTTTTGTAAACATCTTACCTGAAATAGATATTCCTGGTCATAGTATGGCGATGCTTGCTGCTTTCCCGGATTTATCTGCCACTCCTGGAACCAAGTATTGGGTGAATGCCGGAGAAAAATTCATGGAATGGCCGGCAGGTGCACATTTCTATGCTTTAAAAGACAATAACCTCTCTCCTGCCAATGAAAAAGTATATCAGGTATTAGATAAGGTATTTACAGAGGTAGCACAGCTTTTTCCATTTGAATACATTCATATGGGCGGCGATGAAACCGCTAAGAACTTCTGGGAGAAAAGCGAGGAGATCAAATCTCTCATGCAAAGAGAGAACTTGAAAGATATGGACGCAGTTCAAAGTTATTTTGTAAAGCGTGTTGAAAAGATCATTCGATCCAAAGGAAAGAAAATGATGGGTTGGGATGAGATTCTGGAAGGCGGATTAGCAGAAGGTGCTTCTGTGATGAGTTGGAGAGGCATGAAAGGTGGTATTGCAGCTGCAAAAGCCAATCATACCGTTGTGATGTCGCCTACAGATTTTGCTTATCTAGATTATTATCAAGGGGAAAGAACTGTAGAACCTCCGGTATACGCTGGCCTACGCTTACAAAAAGCTTATCAGTTTGACCCATTGCCGGACAGCATTGACCCTAAATTTATTTTAGGTGGACAAGCTAATCTCTGGACTGAACAAATTCAGAATTTCAGAACTGTACAATATATGTTATGGCCACGTGCTTTGGCCATTGCAGAGTCAGTATGGTCGCAGAAAGAAAGTAAAAATTGGAATGATTTCGTTCAACGTGTTGAAATCCAATTCGAGCGAATGAATCATGCCAATATCAGATATAGTACTGCCATGTACGATCCAATCATTACCGCTAAACTTGATGCCCAGAAAAATCTGGTATTGGTATTAGATAAAGAAATCCCTGACATGGATATCCATTTTTCCATAGATGAAAGCAACCCTGACCATACCTATCGTAAATACGAAGGCCCCTATACCCTACCCAAAGATGTGGCTACCGTAAAATTTGCATGTTATAAAAATGGTAAACAAGTTGGAAGACAGATCAATATTTCTGTGGAAGAGTTGAAGAAGAGAGTGGGAAGGTAGCTATGAGCTACGAGCTGCGAGCTTCTAGCTTTTAGCTTCTAGTTAATTGCGTCAGTTTAATAATATCTATTGTTTACCGAGGTTGGCTCTTGGTTTCATGTTTGATTCTGAACGCTGTGCTAATGGCTAGCAGCTCAAGGCTCGTAGCTATTTTTTGCCGATACCCCCACCGTTCATCCCAAACACCCCTCTCCACTCCTGTAACTCATCACAGGAAAGTTGCCTTTAATATTTCATTAAGAATTCAGCTACAATAGCCTACAGTACTGCATTGTAGGCCAATGTTAACATTGCTTAACATTGGCATTAACACCACTCATAATAACGTTGCTGCAACGCTTGTAACTAATCACAATCCACTTCGTCTATCTATCATCACGTTCTACTTTTGACTTGTCAATCAAACAAAAGAAAAACGACAAACTATTTATAACAACATTAATAAAGAAACAAAATGAAAAAGTTATTCATCCTGACCTTAGCGGTCATCGCCCTTGGAACCAGCGCTTTTGCTGATACCAACAAAAAAACAAAATACAATGGTGCTAGTCACTTTAGTTCCACTTTCACCGGTGTAAAAGAAGTAAGCTGGAGCGCTGACGAAAAATTTGAAAAAGCCAGCTTTTTGGAGAATGGAATTAAGAAAGAAGTGTTCTATACCCATGATGGAGAGTTGATCGGCTCTACTAAGACTTACGCATTTGATAAATTACCTAAGTCTGCTTTACAAACCATCACTACCAAATACACTTACCCTGAGTTTCAGTTAGAAGATTGTATTGAGTTCACCAACTCAGTGGGAGAAACCAGCTACTTTATCTCTATGGAAAAAACAAATCAAAAACTGGTATTGGAAATTTCTGAAGCAGGTCAAGTGAGCATTTTCTCAAAAGAGAATAAATAATCGAAATTTTCTCAGTCTATATATACCCACCCGGCCCGCAAGCCGGGTTTTTCTTTTAACAATCACCTACTTAACATTTTGCCTGATACTTAGTCCTATTTCTTAACTTCCGTTCGGATTATTTCTTAACTGTAACCGCGGATTGTTTTTGGAATGAATTGCCATGCATTCATATATCGTTGCATAATATTGATCTTAGCATCCATAGGCATCTTACCTTGTGTAGCACAAGAACCTAAGCTCAAAGAAGACACTGTTTTCTTTCTCGCCAATAAAAAAGGCTTACTAGGTAAACTTGGAAGAGCTGTTTCGGTTAGCGGAAGAGAAGATATCATCACTGAAAATAAAGGTGCCATTAAAAACGAAGAAGTATTCAATCGTTTTCGCGGAAAAATTATACGTCAAATACGAGTTGAAAAACTATCATTTGATAAATCTGTCAATGATACCATCAAAGTACAACGTCGATTGATCAATGATATCAGCGACGCCTTATATACCGGCACCACCAATAAGACTATTCTTCGAAATCTTTTTTTTGTCTCTGGAGATACACTCTATCCCTATCTCATTGCAGATAATGAAAGATTTCTTCGTGAGCTCTCCTATCTGCAGGATGCTAAAATCATAGCCACTGAAGTACAAGAAGATCCTGATGCAGTTGATATCACAATTCTTTGGAAGGATCTATTTCCTATCGGTGGCAGTGCTGAAGTGGGTTCTCTAAAAACCATCAGCCTAGAAGTAAATAACGATAATCTATTCGGCTCCGGCGACAGAATTCAATTTCGCGGATTATATGATCTGGATAGAAGACCGGATTTCGGATCAGGCTTTGAATATATCAAAAGAAATATTGGAGGCAGCTTTTTAAATCTAATGTTTGGATATCAAACACATGCACCTGCCTTTAATAGTGGCCGCCGAGAAGAGAAAGCCCTCTATGTTCGGGGAGAGTTACCATTGGTAAGCCCTTACCATGCTTGGACAGGTGGATTTGAACTTTCAGAAAGACATACTGAAAATGGCTATATCAATGATTCATTGTACAAAATAGATTTCAAATACCAATATCAGAATCTAGACGGGTGGCTGGCACATAATGTAGGTGCGAGAAAACAACTGAAAAAGAATTTCACTTCCAGATTGAAAAAATTTATTGGGATACGGGGTGTTCAACGATTATTCAATGATATCCCTGAACAATTTAAGACTACCTATAACTTTTACTATTCTAATCTCGAAGCAGTCTTAGGCGCTTTTACCATTTTCCAACAAGATTATTATCACACCAATTTTCTGTACGGTTTTGGTCGAAATGAAGACGTCCCTGAAGGTTTTAGCATGACTTTACTCGGCGGATGGGTAAAGAGAAACACAGTCGAAAGACCATATGTTGGTTTTGATTATCAACGGAACTATTTTTCTGATAACAAAAACTATGTCAATTATATCATTCGTTTTGGCACCTATTTTAATCAAACCAGATTCGAAGATATTAGTGGATTGACAAGTATTGAATATTTTACCCGACTTCGTAAGATCAGTGGATCGAATTGGTATACACGTCATTTTCTAAGTGGAAGTATCACCCAGCAAGTAAAAACAGTCTTGAATGAGCCATTAAGGCTTACCAGTATTTTCGGCATCCCCGAATTTAGAAATGAGTTAACCAGGGCTTCAACCAGAATCAGTGCCAGTTGCGAATCTGTTTTCTACAATACACAAAAAAAATATGGATTTAGTTTTGCTCCCTTCGTCTTTAGTAATGTCACCTATCTTAAAAGCATAGGGGAAGGTTTTGATCAAGGTGATATTTTCACGTCATTGGGAACTGGTGTTAGAACCAGAAATGAAAACCTCGTTTTCGGCACGATGGAACTGAAAATTTTTTATTATCCAAGAACTACAAATCGCATGACTCCCTGGAATCTGACTTTCAATACCGGCTTACGTTTCAAATACAATAGCCAATTATTAAAAAAGCCTGATTTTGTACAGGTAAACTAATAGTTTAACATTCCAGTCATCATAAAATACAGCATTACGTCAACCTTTTCTTCTAATTTTCGTTTATAATCATAAACAAGAATATCATGAAGAAACTTTTCACTATGATGGCCATGACTGGCCTTTTGCTGTCATCGATTTCAGCATGCGCTCAACAGGATAAGTCTAAAAGACCAAGTCCACCCGCAACTGTATCTGAAACTGTTGGTGGTACAAAAATCACTATCGATTATAGTCAGCCTGCATTAAAGGGTCGTGAACTCGGAAAAGACATTGAACCTAAAGACGGTAAAGTATGGCGTGCTGGTGCCAATGAAAAAACATGGATAGAATTTAGTAAGGATGTAACCATTGAAGGCAAAGCTTTGGCTGCTGGAAAATATGGATTCTTCACCATCAAAAATGGTAATGACTGGACACTAATCTTCAGTAAAAAATGGGAAGGATGGGGAACGCAGTATAGCGAGGCTGATGATGCTTTAAGAGTAAATGTGAAACAAGGTGCTGCCGGAGCTTCAGAAGAAAAACTGACTTATTCCATTTCTAAAGCCGGGGTGGTTACTTTGGCTTGGGGAACCATGCGCGTAAGTTTTAAGGTGAAATAAGAACACTTGATTTTATTTTAGCCACAGATTCACAGATTATTTGTTGGATCTGTGGCTTTTTCATGTAAATACAGAACCTTTGCAGTCGTCATATGTAGTTACAGGTATGGTACAGGCATATAATTTTTTAGCAAGTTGGCAACTCTTCCCCGAGAAATGTGATTTTCAATCGGGCATCCCTCCAAAAAGTGGTAATTATAAAATTGAATCCATAGATCATGGTCATTCATTGAGTATTAGTATCAATTGGGTTTCGATGGATAATGAAGCCTATTATACACAGTATAAGATCGTTCCTGACGGACAAATTCATGATTTTGAAAACACAGAACTGGCAGACGAAGCAGAAGCTAGTATTGAAAATTCTTCAACCCTCTTATTTAAGTTTTACAAGAATCATCAAATCATTCTGGAAGTAAAGCATGAGATCATGCCGAATGGTTATTTAAAATTGACGCAACAAGGATATGACAAAGACAATAAACCGTTTGTGAATATAGAAATGTACCACAAACAGTTGAGTGTATTGCCTTATGCTTCATCAGTAGCAGGCGTTGCCATCAGACCTACCAAAGAGGGTGTCATCAAACACAAAGCCCTCTCTGCTATGGAGGATCAAACCAATATGCAACTGGATCAGATACGCCAGCAGATTGAATTATTAGCAAGACAAGCGCAGGAGATCAGAAAGAGAAAGGAACTCAGCATGATGATCTATGAAGCAAAACTGAGTTTCAAACCGCAGATCGGACATATCTATCATCTCTATGAAAAAAATGATGGACAACATATTCTTTCTTTAGTAGCCCCTCAAGAATGGGGCGGGTCAGGTCCTTTTAAACAGTTTGTTTCATCCGTTCGTTTATTAGCAGATCATACATGGGTTGAAGTGAGCTAATAGTATTTGAACATCTCAGTCTGAAAAGATTATATTTGAAACATGATAATTGATCATATTTCACGTGCTGCACAGTACTATCATCTCCTTCCGGGAATAGAAATTGCACTTCGCTATATTCAAACAACCGATTTCGCAAAATTGGAAAACGGCAAGTATGAATTAGATGGGGAACAGATATTTGCCATTGTACAAGCATATGAAACCAAAGATCCTGCTACTGAAAAGCTAGAAGCACATAAGAAGTTTATCGACGTTCAGTATGTGGTAAATGGGCAAGAAAAAATGGGACATGCACTACTGAAAGCGCAAATCCCATCTCGCGAATATCAATCAGAGGATGATTTTATGTTGTTCGATGAAGCTCCCGATTTCTTTTCTGTTATAACAGAAGGAATGTTTACTATCTTTTATCCAACAGACCTTCATATGCCTTGCATTCTTCATCAAGCATCATCACAAGTTAAAAAAGTAGTGGTAAAAGTGAGTGTTGATTATATCAGAGATAATCGACAATCTCTTTGATGGATGCTCTTTTTCTGTAATCAGGATTGAAAAAAACATATTTGATCTTACCATCTTTTCCGATCACATAAGTGGCAGGAACAGGTAGGTTAGCACCATTTTCTCCGTTTGCAACATTGAAATCAATTCCAAAATTTTTATATCGATCTATTGTCGCTTGTGGCACCGCAAAATTCACTTTATAATCCTTCATGATCTGCATCTTTACATCGCTGATCACCGGAAAAGAAGCTTTTGTTTTTTCAATTGTTTTCACAACATTCTCCTGTATTTCCGGTGAAATGGCTACTACTGTCGCTCCTTTGCCTGTAATTGTTGACAATGAATCATTCATTTGACTCATTTGCTTATTGCAATACGGACACCACTGTCCACGATAAAACATCAATACTACATCTCCCTTTTTCAAAGCTGCTTGCAAAGAAAACTGTTGCCCATTTTGATCAGTTCCGATAAACATGGGCGCCACATCTCCAACCTTTAAACCCGTGGGGTCAGTTTGTGCGTTGGCGATACATCCAATAAAAAGCAAAATAATTGCGAGGAGTTGTTTCATGGTGATTTTTTTTAGAAAGACGATACATCTGAGCATAGCTTACAATGCATCTATAATAATTATCCTATTCACTGATTACTCATTAGGATTGACCGTTAACACCATAAAGACTCCCACCTTTCGCAAACAATCTATCGATTCTTTTTTCTGTCGCAGGGTCTTTGACAACCGGCGGTGCATGATGGGGTTTAATTCGAGCATCCACCACCATCGGACCTTCGCAACCCCAATGTTTATTGCGTGTAAAAGAAGCGATTCCATAGATATCGTGTGATGGATTGCTTCTTGTATAAGTCACCCACAAATAGTTTCCAAGTTTGGCCGCAGTGAAAGAAGCATCATCACAGAGCACGATTTGTACGATACCTGCTAACTCGTGCAGCTGATGCTGTAACTGTGCATTTAATTGCTCTATCTGTTTTGATGTATGATCCGCATCTAAGTAAGTATCTGTTTGCAAACAAACAACTCCTGGCATTGCCAAAAATGCCGGACCAAAACCATTCAAGGCATTAAACACAGAAGGCACTTCTTTGGAAAGTTTTCGTTGCTTATCACCATAAGCTGCAAATACGACTTTACTTCCGGTATTTAAACCAGTACCTGAATAATCCAGCGTATCAATCGTGGTATTGGTATGAAAATGAATATCTCGTGTCAGGTCAATCCGTTCAAACATGTACTCAAAAAATTCATGTACATGATGTGTGGTTAATTGTTGAGTATCATCTGCTGTAATAAACAAAAATTTAGCTAGACTTAGTTGTCCGGTTCCAAGGATATGATTGGCGATGGTCAATAATTCGGCAGGCTGTTTGGTCGGCAGATAAGGCGTATATCGCTCACTACCGATCGCCAATAACAAAGGATGTACCCCTGCAGCATCCACAGCATGTACTTCTTTTACACCCGGTATTTCCTGCGGTATGGCATCTCCGGTTATTTCATGAATCAATTGTCCAAAGCTAGTATCCTCCTGAGGAGGTCTACCCACAACGGTAAAAGGCCAGATTGCATTTTTCTTTGCATACACTTTGCGCACACGCATTAAAGGAAAAGGATGCTGCAAACTATAATACCCAAGATGATCGCCAAAAGGGCCTTCGGGTTTGTTTTCACCGGGATAAACCTCACCGGTGATAACAAAATCAGCGTCTGTGCTCAAACAAAATCCATCTTGATAGGTATATCTGAAACGCCTTCCTCCTAGCACTCCCGCAAAAGTCATTTCACTGATCCCTTCAGGCAATGGCATTACCGCAGCTACGGTATGTGAAGGTGGTCCGCCAACAAAGCAACTTACTTTTAAAGGCAGTCCTTTTTTATTCGCTTTTGTTTGATGTACGCCAATACCTCTATGCAATTGATAATGCAATCCAATCTCTTGGTCTTTTGCATAATCATTTCCATTCAACTGGATGCGATACATACCCAGATTTGCTTTCATAATACCGGGCTGATCAACATCTTCTGTATATACCTGAGGCAGGGTAACAAATGCGCCACCATCCATTGGCCAATGATGGATCAATGGAAGATCACTGACCTTAATCTCACGGTACATGACAGGTTTAGTTAATGGATTTTTCAAAGGCAATGCCTTCAATGCTGCAAAACCAGTGCTGATATTTTGTAAGGGTTGCTTGATGGCTTTGATGGGATCGCCTTTTAACTCTATGAGTTTTTGAACTTGCGAAAGTGTTTCCCGAAAAATAAATCGACTTCGATCGAGGGTTCCGAAGATATTTGAGGCAGCTCTGTACTGAGAACCTTTCACCCTTTCAAACAACAACGCCGGTCCACCCATCTCATATACCCTCAAATGAATGGCCGCCATCTCGAGATAAGGGTCTACTTCTTCTTTAATGCGCACCAATTGGCCGTTCTTTTCCAGATCAATAAGGCAGGATTCGAGTGATGGGTAAGACATAGCATTAAAACATTGTTTGCTGCAAATGGTTGAGACAAATCATTGCAAGTGCAAAATAAGTCATTGCTTCAAAGAGTGTTGCAGAACTGCGTTTTATTTCCGATCTTACTATCATTCAAAACCCTAAACAACCAAACAATGCTACATCATTTTACAGACCACGTTAACTGGGTATCTTTTTTTCTCAGTGCATTAGCCTATTTTTTGATCGGTGCTATCTGGTACAGCTTTTTGTTCTCCAAAGCTTGGGTTCGGTTATCCAATATTGATATGAACGACCCCAATGCTAAGAAAGGAGCCGGTGCCATTATGGGGATCAGTTTCCTGTTTATGGCTGTTTCTTGTGTGGGACTTACCATTCTAAGACAAATGGTTCCCATGAATAATTATATGGATGCTTTTCACCTGGGCATCTTATTATCAGTAGGATTCAGTACTCCGGCTATAAGTATCGGGTATTTGTACACTAAAAAGCCATTTGCTCTTTACCTAATTGATTGTGGATACCATATCGTGGGTCTTACCATAGCCAGTATAGTAATGCATTATCTAGGATAACCTTTGTTGCTCATATTCTCTGCGGTAAAACAAAGTTCAACCGCAGAGAATTGAATACAATTATCTGCAGTTCTGAGTACCTTTGCTACATGACAAAACTCAGTGTTAACATCAACAAATTTGCTACATTAAGGAATAGTCGCGGTGGCAACAATCCCGATGTGATCAAAGCTGCCATGGATGCAGAACGTTTTGGAGCGGATGGTGTAACGGTACATCCTCGTCCGGATGAAAGGCACATTCGTTATGATGATACACGTGCTATTCGAAAGATCATTACTACAGAATTCAATATTGAAGGAAATCCCACCGAACAAAAATTTATTGATCTGGTATTAGAAACAAAACCGCATCAGGTAACATTAGTACCGGATGCGCTCGGACAACTTACCAGTGATCATGGTTGGGACACCATTCAACATCGATCCTATTTAATTGATATCATTAGTGTGTTTAAAAAGGCCGGTATCCGCGTTTCTATTTTTGTTGACCCCGTCGTTGAAATGGTAGAAGGTGCTGCTCAAACTGGCACAGATCGTATTGAACTATATACTGAAGGTTATGCCAAAACATTTGCTTCAGGTAATCATGAAGCTGCTATTACTCCTTATGTTGCTGCTGCAGAAAAAGCAAAAGAACTCGGACTGGGTATCAATGCCGGACATGATCTGGATCTCACCAACTTAAAATACTTAAAACAACATATCCCTTATCTAGATGAAGTAAGTATTGGTCATGCATTGGTATGTGATGCTATTTATCTGGGATATGAGAACACAGTGCAAATGTATAAGCGCCAATTACTTTGATCATTAGCCACAAGGTCAGAATAAAAATCTGTGAATCTGTGGCCAATATTCATCCATCAAAACCCACCATTTTGAAAAAACTCCTTCTGCTCTTTGCTACGATCGTTTCACTGAAAAGCTTTGCTCAAAAAGTTCAACCCCTCTATCCTATTCCAACAAAAGAGCAATTAGCATGGCATGAAAAAGAATTTTATCTCTTCATCCATTTTGGCCCAAATACGTTTACAGATAAAGAATGGGGAGAAGGAAATGAAGACCCTAATATTTTTAATCCTACAGAGCTAGACTGCAGACAATGGGCGCGAATCGCCAAAAAAGCAGGTGCAAAAGGCATTATCCTTACAGCCAAACATCATGATGGATTTTCATTATGGCCTAGTCATCAGAGTACACATACAGTGAGGGAAAGTAAATGGAAAAATGGCAAAGGCGATGTTGTGAAAGCATTATCCGAAGCTTGTAAAAAAGAAGGCATTGAAATGGGTGTATATCTATCTCCATGGGATAGAAATCATCCCAAATATGGCACCCCTGAATACAATGATGTCTACATCGCAACCATGAAAGAACTCTTCACCAACTACGGTCCTTTCTTTGAACTATGGTGGGATGGTGCTAATGGAGAAGGCCCAAATGGAAAAAAGCAAGTGTATGATTTCAAAAGATTTGAGAAAGCCGCTTTCTCCTTCCAACAACCGCTGATTATTTTCAGTGATATCGGTCCAAGTATTCGTTGGTGTGGTAATGAAAAGGGATTCATCGGAAATACCAATTGGAATCTTTTGGATACAGCAGGTTTTGCCAGAGGACTTGGTGCTCCTCATGTTGATACGTTGAATCAGGGAAATTTCAATGGTAAACATTGGATACCCGCAGAAGCAGATGTATCTATTCGTCCGGGTTGGTTTTATCATGCCAGTGAAGATGACAAAGTGAAAACGCCGGATGAACTATTCAACTTGTACCTGAAGTCTGTTGGTAATGGAGGTAACTTATTGCTCAATGTTCCACCCGACAGAAGAGGATTGTTTCACCCAAAAGACTCAGCAGCATTGATGGGATTTGCAAAGAAAAGAGCAGAAGCGTTTAGTCATAATCTTTTCAAAAAAGCATTCATCTCCACCAGTAATCGAAAAGAAACAGCGCTCAGACATTTGATCGATGAAAATATCAATACATACTGGGTAGCAGATCAAAATAATCCTGCTGTGATTCAAATAAAGCTGCCCTATCAAGAATCTGTGAATGCGATTGTATTGGAAGAAATGATCACTTACGGACAAAGAGTGATACGTTTTTCAATCGAAGCCAAACAAGGAGATCGTTTTGTAAAAGTATTTGATGGAACAACAATTGGTAGAAAAAAAATAGCAACATTCCAGAAGACAGAAACCGATGAATTCAAAATCATCATTCATGAGTCAAAAGCTGTACCAGTTTTAAGAGGATTATCTGCATTCTTTATTCAATAAAAGCGATTGGCGATTGGCTATCATCTATAAGCAATAAGCCAACAACTAACTACATAAATTAATTATCTTTACACCATGACAACCTCTACCCCACTCGTTGGCATCATCATGGGCAGTGATAGCGATTTGAAGATCATGCAGGCTGCTGCTGATATGCTCAACCATTTCGATATCCCTTTTGAATTAACAGTAGTTTCTGCGCATCGTACCCCTGAAAGAATGGTCACTTATGCAGAAACTGCCAGAACAAGAGGATTACAAGTGATCATTGCCGGTGCAGGTGGTGCCGCTCATTTACCCGGAATGGTTGCAGCCATCACCACATTACCTGTGATTGGTGTCCCTATCAAATCCTCAAACTCAATTGATGGCTGGGATTCTGTATTGTCTATTTTACAAATGCCCAATGGTGTACCTGTTGCAACGGTTGCATTGAATGCAGCAAAAAATGCAGGGATACTGGCTGCACAGATCATTGGAAGCCATCATCAGAAAACAGCAGAAAAGTTAGCTGCTTATAAAAAGCAAATGAAAGACGAGGTTGGTGAGAAAATTGATGGATTGAAAAATGTATGGCCGAATCAATTTGATTAGGCATGCTCTTCAATATTTTTCAATTTGCTCCTTTAACCCTTTTACATCCGATGGACGTGCGGCATTCAATTCACGTATCACTCCCTTATCATCGATTAATAAATAGCGTGGGATCGTATAGGATTTTCCATCCCAAAAAAGTTTCATCAGATCGTTTCTCAAAGAATCAGATGTTCGAATATGATGTCCAGTCAATTGAAAATATTGAACCATTTTTTTCCACTGATCATCGCGTTCGGCGACATCCATAGAAATGTATAATGTCTCCACTGACCGAGATACCAATACTTTTTTTGCTGCCTCTTGATATTTAAACTCATCCTTACAAGGTCCGCACCATGTAGCCCATAGGTCAATATAGAGCTTCTTCCCTTTAAAAAGATCTTTCAGCATTTGAAAGCTGGTGATTTGAGTAGCATTTTTTACAAAATATATGCCTTTATTTTTTTGACTAACGACTCCATGAAAGGTTTTGACTTTTTGATGATAAGGCTGTAAGAACGGAAGATAGGGCGCTGCAAAAGGTAGTTTTGAAAAATTCTCATAGACATCAATCAAAGACTGCTCAAACTTTTCTTGAATATACATGAAATATAACTCTCTAGCTTGAGTTAGCACTCCTATATCTCCTTTGAAATATTGTTGAATATCCTCAAATTTTTTACGAATAAAAGCACTTTCATCCTTTATAGCGGTATCCCCCTTAAACCAACGTATTCTATATAAGTTTGCGTTGATCATATTCTCTGCATACCATTGATATGCAGGCAGGAATTTAACTGAAGAGTCATTTAAAGGAAAATGATCCAATACCGCATCCCAGTATGCAGCATACTCTTTCGGAAATTCAGAACGATACGCAGGACTAGTCGGCGAATAGGTTACAGGATAAAATCGTTCTGCCATTTTTTGAACTAATATGGTTGCATACAAATAGTCGAGATTTTTTTTCGCAAAATTGAAAAAATTACTATCGATCAATTTAATATCATATAGTTTCCCGAATTGTTCAATGTATTTCTGCTTCTCATCTTCTACATGTTTAGATAAAAGCTCAATGGTACTATCATTTCTAAATAAAGGAAGAATATCCCGATAGTATTTAGGAATAGAAGATTCATTCAATAAAAACTGACCATCTTTATTTGAGCCTTTAATGATCGGTTTTGCAGAAGTAGCTGTATCAATAACCACTTCTATACTATCTCCAGGCTGCACAAAAAGGTCTATTACACGATCCTTACAAATGACTTTTAGAAAACCGGTTTCAGAAGAAGAACAAAATATACTGATGGAACCCTGCTCATCTGATAAGACATTTTTTCGAGCTGCAAAGAAAATGGCATTACTCACCGGTTTTATAATGGTAACTTCTGTATTAGGACGATTAAGAAAAGTATATTCAATCCTGGCTACTTGGGTCTGCGCTACCAAGCACTGATAGCTAATTATCAACAGTACAACCATTATATTTCTTCGCATAGCATCATCGTTTCTGCTTTCAAATTACTAATAATTACTTTGAGAAGACGTATAATGATTGTACTGAGTTATTGATGATTTTTACTATGACATCAATTATTCCCCGGCATTTCCATTTTGCAACCTTTTCTTTCCATCAAGAGAAAAATTGTTTCCATGAAGATGCTTTCAATGCCGTTATCTCTGTTTGAAAGAAAATAAATAAATGTATCCTCCTGAGGCAAATAACGAAATGCTGCTTGAAAACCTTTGACACCTCCATTATGTCCACGCAATTGAATACAATTAGGATCTTCCAGCATCCAGCCCAATCCATAGTTAACAAAAGGTGGCTCCTGTTCCGGTCGTGATTCCTTTGTCCAAAGTCTTTGCAAACTTTCTTTGTTGATGAATTTACCTTGTACAATTCCTTTGATCAATTGATGTAATTCCTGAACAGTGAGAAATAGTCCACCGGCAGAACTCCACTTAGAGGGATCATTGCCTTCCCCCACTTTCAAGCTATCTTTTTCAAGATAATAACCTGTGGCGACCGGCTTTTCGGTATCATAGTTAATTCCTACCGGTTTTAACAATTGCTCTTTTACAATTTGTTGATAGGGCTTACCATAATGCAGCTCCAACAATTTTCCCAATACGATGAAACCTGAATTGGAATAATGCAAGGTCTTTCCGGGCTCATCCGATACGGTTTTCATCCCATTGACTAGTTTCATGTGATCATCAATGGTGATAGTTTTTGCTTCACTGTAATCCGGGTTCTCAAAGAAGTCGCCTAAACCGGATGTGTTGTTAAGCAGATGTCGGATCGTGATAGCATCTGATCCTACGGTTAATGTTCCGGCAGGTAGATACTTTTTTACCGGTTGATCCAGAACAATTTTTTGTTGCTCCACCAGTTGCATGATCAAAACGGCCGTTAATGATTTACCGATAGAACCCAAGTTGTAACGAACCCCATCTCCATTTGCGATCTTCAGCTTTTCCTGAGCCTGGCCATTAGACCAGGACCATCCATTTTCCTTACCCTGAACAATGTAAAGTGTACCGGAAAACTGATTGGCCTTTGCTTTGCTCGCTAAGACAGAGAGGTCGGTTGAAGTCAGGAGCTTTTTTGAGGTCTCAGTTTGTGCTTGTAACTGAAAAGAAATCAGCAAACAAGCGATCCATAAATGTTTCATGTTGTTCGATTTTAGGATACGAAAATGAAACATCCATGGTACTAGTCCTATCACATAGCTATGTGATTGAGGACTAAAGCGCTGCTTATAATGAGGACGGCAAGAATGTAAAAAAGAGATGTCCGATATTTACATTATTTATCAATCACCAATACACTGAACAGTGATTCGGTCGACAAGGATTGTGCTTTTATAACATCGATCCAGGCTGAGCCATATCTCGCATACCAACCGGAGATATTATCTACTCGCTCTTGCAAACTATCCTTAGGGAATAACTGATGTTTAAATTGTTTGAGTTGTTGTTCCTCTGTTTCGAACTTACGTTTTTCAGCTCGTAACATTTTTTTCTCTAACTCCTGTATTCGCTTAACCGCTTTTGTTTGCAGGGATTGTACATGCGGAGATAAAGTTGTATCGATATCGGTTACTACTTTTTCAATTTGTTGATACAACTGTTTCAAAGTTTCCAATTCCTCTTTGAGAGAAACCTGCTTGGTGGTTGTAGACTTCACCATTTCGTTGAACAATTCTTCTGCCTTTCTAAAAGCACGGGTAGTATCCAAACCCAGCTGTTGCATTCGCTTTTCCTGTTCGCTTGTTAATATCAAAAAAGAGTTTCGTAATAATAACACAGGATAAGGAACTTGAATGGCTGCAAACACTTGCTTTAACTCTAACCAATAGGCCAACTCACCACCTCCTCCAATAAATGCGATGTTGGGAAGTATGGTTTCCTGGAATGCACCACGAAGTATCACATTCGGACTAAAACGTTCCGGATGTTCGTTAAGTTCCTCCAGTATTTGTTCTTTAGTAAATTGAAGACCGAGCGCAGTAATAACAAACAAATCTCCGCTTCTTTCAATTCTTTCGCGTTGATTATCGATCAAATAAAATAAGTTGATCTCTCTTCCACCCGCTTGTACTTTGTAATGCTTTTCTAATTCACTTATGGTCTTGCTTACAATCTTATGAGAAAAACTTTCTAGTAATTCTTTTTGAATCACAGATGTAAAACATGCTTTCAATTTTGCTTGATCAGGAATCAATACCACCAACCCAAATCGTCCAAACAATGCATTCACCAAATGTAAAGTTGCCTCTTGAATAGATCTTCCTTCCTGATAAGCGGTTCTAAAAAGCTCAGATAATTCTTTACCAAAAGGGTGTACCCCTGTTTGCCCTTCGATCGCAGCCAATAATTTCAAGAGCTCTTTATCAGTCTTCATTCTTCCCACTGCCCCTGTCTGATTGGTTGTCCAACTAAGTGGATGTCCATCAATATTGATCTGTCCCAACTCATCCAGATCAGCATCTTCACTACCCATATAATACACAGGCACAAAATGAAGATCTGGCATTTCCTTTTTCAACGTGTCAGCCAGTTGAATGGCATGAAGAATTTTATAAATAAAGTATAAAGGTCCTGTAAAAATATTGGGTTGATGTGCTGTAACAACTGTAAAGGTCTTCGCTGATAACAATGATTCGATCTGGTCTTGCACCAACGGCAAACGATCGATTTGTGCATATTGTTCCTTCAATGCCTCTACCAAAATAGCCCTAGGTGTTTGAAAAGATTGTCGCGCAATAATTGCTTGTTGGATTCCTTTCAGATCCGGTGTATGCTCAAAAAAAGGTCTGACAGTATCAGTTTGCGCTAGATAATCCGTCACGATCTTTGAAAAATATCCGGTGCTTTCGTATGATAATCGGCTACAGTGATGCTTCATAATGAAGAATAAAAGTACAACTTACCTGTTATTGGTGTCGCCGTTGGTCAATTTTAACGGTGTGAATGGTCAATTGTGAATTGTCAATCATATACAAATATGCCATTCACAATTCACCATTCACAATTCACACTATCCAAACCTTTCCGGCTTAAACGCTGCTATATCCATGCTCAATGGTGTTTCGTTGATGATCTCACTTACCAACTTACCTGTACCTGCTCCTAAACTCAGACCAACCATGGCATGTCCGGTTGCCATCACTACATTTTGCCATTTTTGGGTACGGCCTAAATAAGGTAACCCATCAGCAGAACAAGGTCTATAACCATACCAAATATGTTCAGGAGCCGGCATAGGAACGTCGAATTGTGGATAATAACGTTTTACGGCATCCAAAATTCCTTGAACACGCTGATAGCGTGGAGGTGTATTGGTGGATGTGATTTCCATGGTACCTCCAAAACGAATTTTATTACCATCCATAGGGGTCAATGCAACCCTACCTTCAATGAGTACCGAAGGATAATTCAACCGATGGGGTGAATCTTCCAATGTAACTGAATACCCACGTCCAGGCATCAGTGGTATTTTCATTTGCAATAAGGCAGATAATTCTCTGCTCCAAGAACCCGCTGCGATCACCACTGCATCGGCATCAATGACCTGTGAATTTGTTATCACCTTGGTAACCTGACGTTGATGTTTTTCAAAGCCGCTCACTTCTTCATTCACAATAAAACGAACCCCTTTATTTTTAAGATCAGCAATCAATTGCGACATCAATTTGTTCGGGTATAAATGCGCATCACATTTGAACCATACTGCCCCTTTCGCTTCTACTGTTGTTTGTGGTTCGAGTGCTTGTAATTGTGCAGCGTCTAGTAAAACAGTGTCTGTTAGTCCGAGTTCATGAGCCCTGTGCATTACATGCTTTGCATGATCACCGCCTTTATCTGTCTGAAAGATTTCAAGTAATCCTTTGTGCTCATAAGCAAACTTGAACTGAGGTAGTTTGGTCCACTCCTCATACATTTTCTGGCTGATGATGGCAATATCTCTGAGTGGTACGGCTGAACGCTCTACATGTTCAGGTGTAGCACTGCGCATAAATTTCAATCCCCAATCGATCAAACTTAAATTCAGTCTGGGTTGTACGTAAAAAGGACTTTTACTGTTCCACATCCATTTAAGCCCTTGTTTTACGATGCCGGGTGTAGCCAAGGGCACGAAGTGACTTGGACAAACGTATCCTGCGTTACCATAGGAACAATTGCTAGAAATATCGGTTTTATCAATTACAGTAACATCATGACCAGATTCAGATAAATAATAAGCACTACTTAAGCCAACAATGCCTCCGCCAATTATAACAACCTTCATAAATGAATTTTGAATCACAAATGTCGCTCAAAACCTGTTTCTTTTCATCTTTTTTTAAGGTTGTTCATTTATGAAAAAGGAGCTTTAAATTTACAGATACGATTGCCTTATGGAAACTTACGGAAAGATCATATTGATTGCCATGCCTGCCTTTTTATTATTGGTATTATTGGAAAAATGGTATGGCTGGTACAAAGGAAAAGAAACCGTTCGCACGTTGGATATGATCTCCAGTTTAAGTTCCGGTATTACAAATGTCACCAAAGATGTGCTTGGACTGAGTCTGGTTGTGATCAGTTATGAATGGATGGTTGACAACCTCGCTATTACGCAAGTATCTTCGGGCTTTCTAACCTACCTAATCGCTTTTATTGCGCTTGATTTTGCAGGATATTGGATCCATCGTATCGCACATGAGTACAATATTTTCTGGAACAATCATATCATTCATCATAGCAGTGAAGATTTTAATTTGGCCTGTGCGTTGAGGCAAAGTATTTCATCGATCATTAAAATATTCACTGTATTTCTTTTGCCTGCGGCATTGTTGGGTGTACCCGGACAAGTAGTAGCCATTGTTGCACCCTTGCATTTGTTTGCACAGTTCTGGTATCATACCCAGCATATTGGCAAGATGGGATTTTTGGAAAAGATCATCGTTACTCCTTCACATCATCGTGTACATCATGCGATCAATAAGGAGTATATGGATAAGAATTATGGTCAGATATTCATTATCTGGGATAAACTCTTTGGTACTTATCAGGAAGAATTAAAAGATGTACCTGCGGTGTATGGTATTACCAGACCGGTTAGAACCTGGAATCCCATCAAGATCAACTTCATGCATTTGTGGTTGCTGATCAAAGATGCATGGAGAGCAAAAAGTTGGAAAGACAAGATCCGTATTTGGCTAATGCCAACCGGATGGCGACCTGCAGATGTTGCAGAAAAATACCCTGTTTACAAAATTGAAGATGTGTATCATTTTGAAAAATATGATACAGGACATAGTAAAACCATGATCATCTGGTCATGGATACAGCTCTTCGCAACATTATTATTCATTAGTTATTTATTCGGTAACATAGCCGCTATTGGCAATCCTAATATGTTCATTTATGGTGCGTTTGTTTTTCTTCAAGTCTATGCATATACGGAACTGATGGATAGAAGTAGATACGCCTGGATATGGGAGGGATTGAAAATGATATTCGGAATATTGATATTGATAGAAACCAATGATTGGTTTGGACTATCCCAATATACATCTCTCGCAATACCGATATTATCAGGGTACTTTATCATATCGTTTTTTGTTTCCGTATATTTTGCATGGAAAGAAAACCCTAGAGCGTTACAAACGAAGCAACAAAGGGTATGAAATAAAACACCAAAAATGTAACCGACCAATTACATCGTTGTATTTGTTGTTGCATGTTGCATGTTTCTTATTTCTTGTTTCTTATTGCTACACCACTTCCCCTTCTAAATCATAATCATATGCTTTGGTAATTTTGACTTGTACAAAAGTACCAGGAGTAAGTTTTTTAGAAGAGTGAACCACCACTTCATTATCTACTTCAACGCTATCAAATTCAGTGCGACCTAAGTAACGTCCGGCTTCTTTTTTATCGATCAATACCTTAAAAATCTTACCTATTTTTTCTTGGTTCTTTTCATAGCTGATCTCCTGCTGTACTTCCATGATCTCTTGTGCACGTTCCGCTTTTACTTCAGCAGGTATATTATCTTCTAGGTCGTACGCACTGGTATTTTCTTCATGGCTATAACTGAAAATTCCAACACGATCAAAGCGATGTTCACGTAAAAAGTCTTTGAGTTCTTCAACATCGGCTTCTGTTTCTCCGGGGAAGCCTGCAATTAATGTGGTACGCAAACAAATACCCGGAACTTTTTCTCTGATCTGTTGAATCAACTCTCCCATTTCTTCTCGCGTAATATTTCTACGCATGGCTTTCAACATATTATTGCTGGCATGTTGTAGCGGCATATCCAGATACTTACAGATATTATCCCTTTCACGCATGACATCCAATACCTCTAATGGGAATTTACTTGGATATGCATAATGCAAACGAATCCATTCCAATCCTTTAACATCTGCTAATGCATTCAATAAACGAGGTAACTCTCTTTTCTTATAAATATCCAATCCGTAATAAGTGAGTTCTTGGGCGATCAGCATGATCTCTTTCACACCCTTCTTTACCAGACTCTCAGCTTCAGCAACCAACTCTTCAATCGGCTTGCTTACGTGTTGACCACGCATCAATGGAATAGCACAAAAAGAACAGGTACGATTACAGCCTTCACTGATCTTCATGTAGGCGTAATGTTGCGGAGTACTAAGCAATCGTTCTCCAACCAACTCTGCTTTATAATCTGCTTCAAATTTTTTGAGGATCAAAGGCAATTCCATCGTACCAAACCAAGCATCTACTTCAGGCATTTCAGCTTCCAGATCACCGCGATAACGTTCGCTGAGACACCCTGTTACATAGACTTTATCCAGTTTTCCTCTTCGTTTCAACTCTACCTGATCGAGAATGGTATTGATGCTTTCTTCTTTGGCTTTATCAATAAAACCACAGGTATTGACTACTACAATGTTATGATCCAATTTGGCATTCTCATGTACCACTTCAATATCATTCGCACTTAATTGTCCACTGAGTACTTCACTATCTACCAGATTCTTACTACAACCTAGTGTGATGATATTAACCTTGTCTTTTTTGAGTGTTTTTGACTTCATAGCTGGCTGCAAAGGTAGTGATTAGATCATGAAGCCATCAAGCATTCAACTTCTATTGATAGCGTAAACGGTCAATGACGCATGACCTTGTTGGATCGATTCCTGGAATGAAAAGCCCGTTTTTTCCAATAGAGCTACCGATCTGATGTTTTCAGGCTCCGTAATTGCAAAAAGTTCAGACTTATCAGTATTGGCAAAAACCCATTGCAACCCTCCTAAAACCAGCTCTTTTGCCCATCCTTTTCCTTGCGCCCAAGGCATCAATGCATATCCAATATGATATGCATCTCTGTCTGGCATCATCAATACTGAAAACGTACCAACGAACATATGGGTGATTTTTTCAGCCACATGGTAACGACCAATGACAGATCCGGGACGATAAAGTCTAATATTTTCCGCTAAAAAGGCACGGCATTCTTCTTCATTTTTCACAGGGCGGATATACCGCATTGCTTCAGGATGACTATTTAAAGCAAAAAAATCGGATTCATGGGCTTTATTAAATTGACTGACTATCAATTGGTTAGTCGCAAACACATTCATTTTTTAATCTTTTTTTAAGTTTTTACCCATTATCCGATGTAAAGGAAGCATTTTTGCAGGTCAATTTTTCTGTCTATGAAGAATGTTTACCGGTTTTTCTCCAGGTCCGGATTCTTATCCTCCAATTATACTCTGAAATTTTTATTCATTGCTTTTATTGGTGTGCATATTCCACTCATTGTTTTGATTATGGCATTAGCATTTGATTGGACTACTTTGGATGGATGGAATATTATCATAATTGCTTTATTGGCTACTTTGGTAGCTACTGCCGGTACATTGTATCTGTTAAGAGGTCTATTATGGCCGTTACATGAAGCTAAAAAAGCATTATCTGATTATACGGGAAAAAAAATAGTTCCATCTCTACCCTTAGATTATTCAGACGAAGCAGGGCAATTGCTTCAGCAAGTACAATTGACTATTGACTCGATGGATGGGTTATTAAAAGAACGAAAAGATCTTCTTGCATTGCTATCACATGATCTTCGGACACCTTTCGCTCAACTTAGTCATATTGGTGATCTGATCCAATCAGAAAACAATCTTGATAGTATTCAAAAGTATGGCGCATTGGTTCAAAAAACTTCAACAGAACAGCTTCGTTTTATTGAAGATATGGTACTGATTCTTGAGGGGGGAAGTGAAGAGCACCAATCCCATGTATATGCCAATATGAAGATCGACGAGGTGATTGGATTAGCGATTGAGTCACAACACCTATCCGCCTTATCGAAACAAATACAGATCATAAAACACGAGATTGCGGATGTTTCCGTTAAGTGCAATCGTCGTTTATTATCACAAGCGATTTCAAATATCATAGGGAATGCCATCAAATTTTCACACAGAGGTGGAGAAATTATTGTAAAGGTTCATTTATTCAGCGGACACATTCACATCTTAATTGCAGATAAAGGCGTTGGATTTGAGTCAGGTAAAGCAGAGCTCATTTTTCAAAAATTTACCTCTGAAGGCAAATCAGGTACTGAGGGAGAAATATCTGCCGGAATAGGACTTTACCTCACGCGAAAGATCATACAAAATCATGGAGGTATGATCGCAGCTTTTAGTGAAGGAAAAAATAAAGGTGCTGTATTCACGATACAGTTACCAATCGCCCACTAGTGTAGTTATTTATGAATCTCACTTGAGAAATGAAAACTGATATCAGGATTATTGGTGATCTCAGTATTGAGAAACCATTCGCTTTGCGCCAGGTATACAGGATGCCCATCTTTATCTTCCGCTGAATTTTGTTGTTTGAATCGCAGAAAATCTTCCAGTTTTTTCGCATCATTACTCGTCAGCCAGCAAGCCTTGTAAAAAGGCAAAGTTCTGAATTCACAAGCTGCTCCATATTCCTGTAATAAACGATATTGTATCACTTCAAACTGAAGTTCACCCACACAACCAATGATCTTTTTGGTTCCTCCGTATTGGGTGAATAATTGTGCTACACCTTCATCTGTTAACTGACTAATTCCTTTTTCCAATTGCTTGGTCTTCATGGGATCTTTATTCACCAGTTCCTTAAATATTTCAGGTGAAAAAGTCGGAATGCCGGTGAAATAGAAACTTTCACCTTCTGTCAGTGTATCTCCAATTTTAAAGTTACCGGTATCAAATAAACCTACCACATCTCCTGCATATGCATCATCAATAACATCTTTACTACGTGCCATGAATGTGTAAGGATTGCTGAACCGCATATCCTTATCCAGACGAACGTGGTGGTAATATTTATTTCGTTCAAACTTGCCGCTACATACACGCATAAAAGCAATACGATCGCGGTGTTTGGGGTCTAGGTTAGCATGTATTTTAAAAATAAATCCACTGAATTTATCTTCACCCACTTCAATGGTGCGTGTAGAAGTATTTCTGCTACGTGGAACAGGAGCTATACGAATAAATGTATCCAGCATCTCTTTCACGCCAAAATTATTCACTGCACTACCAAAAAATACAGGCGCTATTTTAGCTGTGAGATAATCATCTACTTTTAGTTCACCATATACGCCATCTATTAATTCGACATCTTCTCTTAATTGTGCAGCATCCTTCTCTCCCACTTTTTCATCCAATAATGAAGAGGAAAGATCATCAATGGCGATGGTATCATCATCTTCTGCTTTGGTGCTGGCTGTAAATAATCGAAGATTCTTATCGTGCAGATTATATACGCCTTTGAATTCCTTACCGCTGTTGATAGGCCATGTCATAGGATGAAGCGAAATATGTAATTCCTTTTCGATTTCTTCCAAGAGATCAAATCGGTTCTTTCCATCCCGATCCATTTTATTGATGAATACAATCACCGGAGTATCACGCATTCTACAAACCTCCATCAATCTTCTTGTCTGATCTTCTACCCCATTTACACTGTCTACAACCAGAATAACACTATCTACAGCTGTTAATGTTCTGTAAGTATCTTCAGCAAAATCTTTGTGCCCCGGTGTATCCAAAAGATTGATGAGGATATCCTTATATTCAAAAGACATCACAGAAGTAGCCACAGAGATACCTCTCTGACGCTCGATTTCCATAAAGTCGGAAGTAGCGTGTTTCTTGATCTTATTGCTCTTAACAGCCCCTGCCGTTTGAATGGCTCCACCAAATAATAGCAACTTCTCTGTAAGGGTGGTCTTACCCGCATCGGGGTGGGAAATAATAGCGAAAGTCTTGCGGCGATTGATCTCTTTTTCGTACTTCATGTTCTGTAGTCTGTAAGAAAAGGCATTCTTACAGCCCGCAAATGTACAATTTGTTGTATTATCAGAAATACTGTAATTCTCTTCCCAATGCTTTATTCTTAGGAAAAGTTAGTGAAATGATTGTCTACGTACGGGTAGATGTCTAATACTTCATGACCTTTGCTTCTGCTTTGCCATCTGTAACTGTTACGATCCAGTAGGTATCATATACAGATTCATCCAAATTTTGGTATTTATTTTCTTTCAGCAGTAGGTTCACCAACATAGGTGTAGAATTCGAATGACCTGCTACTATCACTGTTTTACCTTGCATTTTCAAAAGTTCATCTGCAAAACCTTTTAGATTTCGATGGTCATACACCTGAATATCTTTCCCGGTTTTTGTTGCCAGAGGTCCAACTGTAGATTTTGTACGGATGAAATTCGTAGAATAGATAGCATCCGGAGCATATGATTTAAGTACTTCGGGTATGCGAGCTGCTCGTTCTTTCCCTGCTGCACTCAATGGTGGATCAGCCTGCATCATGGTAGATCCTTGAGCAGACGTATCTTTTTCTGCATGACGCATCAAAATAAATGTGCTTGTTTGTGCATAGGTCTCCATACCAACCAGCACCAAGAAAACGATCAGTAAACGGGTAAAAAGATGTTTCATTTTTGGCAATTTTCATGACCAAGATAAGCGTATGTACAATGCGATCCATACCGCTAATCCATTTTATAAGGTATTCTTCACATCTTTTTCCATCCCCTACTGTTATTTTTGATCTGTTAGGATTGGTATCATTTTTGGAATATGGAATCTGAATTCATTTAAAACAAATCGATTATGAAAAGAATCATTACACTGGTATTGCTCATGGTTGTGTATCAGGGACTGCAAGCACAAGGATTGGGTGGTTTATTAAACAAAGCCAAGAATGCTGTGAGCGGAAATCAGACAGGTTTGAGCAATGATGATATTGTATCCGGATTAAAAGAAGCTTTAGTAACAGGTTCCACAAAAGGGGCGAATCTTTTATCACAAACAGATGGTTTTTTTGCAAATGCAGCATTGAAAATATTACTTCCTCCGGAAGCTCAGAAAATCGAAAGAACATTACGAAGTGTAGGACTAGGTAAACAAGTAGATGATGCCATTCTGAGCATGAACCGTGCTGCTGAAGATGCCTGTAAAAGTGCAGCTCCTATCTTTACAAATGCTATCAAACAAATGAGTTTTCAAGATGCAGTTGGTATTTTAAAGGGATCTGATACCGCTGCAACTGCATATTTAAAAAGCAAAACCACAAACCCGCTCACAGAAGCATTTCGACCTGTAATAGAAACATCTTTACAAAAAGTTGACGCTACCAAGCATTGGAATACACTAATCACGAGTTATAACAAATTACCATTGGTAAAAGACAAATTAAATCCTGATCTATCTGCATACGTCACCGAACGAGCTTTGAGCGGTATCTTTTATCAGGTAGCAGTAGAAGAAAAAGAAATCAGGAAAAATCCACTAGCAAGAACCAGTGATATTTTGAAGAAAGTATTTGGGGCAAAGTAAAAGACAGGATTTCTGATCTCAGATGGCAGATGTCAGATGTATTTATAAAAAAGGCTGTGGTAAAATATACCACAGCCTTTTTTCACTTTTGACTTTTCACCTTTCACTTTCCCCTCAAGCAAACTGAATATCATCGACAAATGGCATTTTCCTAAATCGCTTTCCTGTTGCGGCAAAAAGTGCATTGGCCAATGCAGGAGCTACTGGTGGTAATCCAGGCTCACCCAATCCGGTTGGATTTTCCTCTGATGGCACAAACTGAACCACGACATCCAGTGGTGTATTGCGCATCCTCACAAAATTATATGGACCGAAATTGGTTTGAACAGCGGCGCCATTATTAAAAGTAAGCTTGGTATACACTGCATGACCTAATCCATCTACCACAGCACCTTGTACCTGATTTTCAGCACCACTTACATTCACCACCTTACCACAATGCACAGCACAATACACTTTCGTGATGCGTGGTTTTCCTTTCAGCATTTGTATCTCTACAATTTGTGCCACATAACTATTGAATGAAAACCAAGTGGAGAACCCTCTATAAGTATTGGCAGGTGTTTTACCCCAATTGCACATTTTTGCAACGAGCTCTATCACACTGATGAATTTATCAGGATCATACGCCAATTTTCCAACCGGTTGTTCTTTTGCCTTTTTCAATAACTCTAATCGAAAAGCTACAGGATCTTTCTTTAATTCATGTGCTACTTCATCCATGAAAGATTCATTCGCAAACGCCTGAACATTATGTGTGGGAGCACGCCATGGACCTGTAGGAATATTGGTAGGTAAACCATGACTTTCGATCTTTAAATTTTTAACAGCACCTGCCGGATATGTATCCGGACTTCTTCCATTACTTAAAGATGCAAAAGACTGATGCCATGCTTCCAAACCACCATCCTTGATCGCTGCTTTAAAACGGAACATACCGCTGGGGCGATAAAAATCATTCTGCATATCATCCTCACGTGTCCATTGTACCTGAACAGGACATTGGGCTGCTTGAGAAATGAGCGCTGCTTCTACACCATTATCCGGACGCAATTTTCGTCCGAAGCCGCCACCCTGTCTGGGTAACCCTAATGATACATTGGCAACAGGGATATTCAATTCTTTTGCAACTGTTGTCACTAAATTCTGTGGAACTTGTGTTGGACCATACAGTTCAGCTTTGCCGTCTTTGACATCTGCATAAAAATTCAACGGCTCCATTTGCGCATGCGAAAGAACCGGCACTTCATACATCACATCCAAAACTTTTGTAGCAGAAGCCATCGCCGCGTCTACATCCCCATCATTTCTATTGGGCGTGGCTGCAGATTTACTCAATAGATCACGAAAGGCTTTTTCATGATCGGCAGTACTTTCTAATTTAGAAGCATCTTCCCAATTGATCTTTAGGGCTGTTCTTCCTTTCATGGCCGCCCATGTAGAAGTAGCTAAAACAGCCACACTATTTTTTACTTGAACAACTTTTTTAACACCGTTCACTTTCAATGCTGCACTATCATCAAAGGATTGTAGTTTTTTTCCGTGTGCAGGTGGACGAGCCACAACCGCAAACAGCATGCCTTCTCTTCTTGTATCAATACCAAATAAAGGTTTACCTGTAACGATTGCTTTAGCATCTACATCTTTAACTCTTGTTCCAATGATCTTAAAATCTTTCGAATCCTTTAATGGAACATTCGTAGGTACCGGCATTCCTGCAGCTTTTGTGGCCAACTCTCCATAAGAAAGTTTTTTACCGTTCGCTTTATTAACTACAAATCCATTTTCAGCATAACAATCTCCAACAGCAACACCCCAAGTATCTGCAGCTGCTGCCACTAACATGGCTTTTGCAGTAGCTCCTGCTTGTCTGAGAGGCATATATCTGCTTCTGATAGCACCGCTACCTCCAGTAGTTTGGCTACCATACTTAGCATCCAATGGAGCGATCTCTACTTCAATGGTTTGCCAATCAACATTCATTTCTTCTGCGATGAGCATGACCAATGATGTTTTCACACCCTGACCAATTTCCGGATTGGGCGACATCAATGTAATCTTTCCATCCGGTGAGATTTTGATATATGCATTGGGTGAAAAAGGCGCTGCCTCAATAGCTGCAGTTTCTGAATGACTCAATGCAGAAAAACCAACCAGCATACCACCCCCGGCGATCATGCTGACCCTAAGAAAGTTTCTTCTGGATACTGATGGAATACTCATGACTTACCTCCTTTTGATGCAGCCAGATGAATGGCTTTTCTGATACGAACATTGGTACCACAACGACAAATATTAGTGATCGTTGTATCAATTTCTTCGTCTGATGGGTTTGGATTCTTTTTCAATAATGCAGCAGCTGCCATGATTTGTCCGGCCTGACAATACCCGCACTGTGCAACATCCATTTCTATCCATGCCTGTTGTAGCGGATGATCGCCTTTCTCACTCAAACCTTCAATGGTCACTACTTTGCCTGTACCAATTGCAGAAATCGGCAATTGACAAGAACGTACCGGACTTCCATTGTAATGAACCGTGCAGGCACCACATTGTGCAACACCGCATCCATACTTGGTTCCAACCAAATTCAAGTGATCTCGCAGAACCCATAACAGTGGGGTATCTGCATCTACTTCAACAGACATCTGTTTGTTGTTGACGGAGAGCGTATACTTTGGCATTTCAAAAAAGTTTACTGAATGAAACAAATGGTAAGCTAAGTATTATATCAGAAATCCTGAAAAACAAAGGATTAAAATCGGTCAATCGTTCTTCTTCACAACTGATCAAAAGAGATCAAAGAGTTTTAGGTATGTCGACTACCATCCACCACTTTGAAAACATGTAAAATTTGTGGAAACAATGCGTCCATAGTTTCGGTCACTCCTTTAACAGAACCCGGTAAGGTAATCACCAAACTATCTTTTACAAATCCCGCCACACCTCTGGATAACATCGCAAAAGGCATTCTTTGCTGACCATATTGGCGAGCAGTTTCCATAATACCGGGAATCGGTCGATCAATCAAAGGTGTTACAGCTTCAGGTGTGATATCTCTTGGGGATAAACCGGTTCCACCACTTAATAAGATCAACTTACATCCTTCAGCTGAAAACTTTTTTACCAGATGTTGAATTTGATCGTGGTCATCCGGAATAATTTCATAATGAGCAATTGCAACATCCCATTTTTCAAGTTTCTTCATCACTGTTTTTCCTGAAACATCCTCTTGCTTACCTGCTGATATTGTATCCGAGCAAACGATCACCGCACAGGTGATCGATAAATTTTCTGTTATTGAACGGTCGGATTTTCCTCCGGATTTGTGTAACAGCTTGATCTCTGATATAGCAATTTCTTTATCCAATGGTTTCAGCATGTCATACATTGTCAAAGCAGTAATGGATGCGCCATGCATTGCTTCTACTTCAACGCCTGTTTTATAGATCGTATGCACTTCTACCATAATCAGGATTCGCAATCCTTTAATCTCATATTTAATGGTGGCAAATTCAATCGGCAGCGGATGACAATCAGGGATTACATCGCTGGTTTTTTTAATCGCTAATAAACCTGCTGCGCGTGAAAATTCAAACACATCGCCTTTGGGTACTTTTCTTTTCAAGATCGCATCAATGGTTTCTTGCTTTGATACTGTTACTGTAGCAATGGCGATGGCTTGTCTAAGTGTATTTGATTTTGATGTGATATCTACCATAATTATTGATTCACTTTCCATTGATGGGTTTCATCTTCCAAAAGCTCTGCTCCCCAAATCGGCAATTCAGCTTTGATCCTTTCTACCAACACCGAACAGGCTTCTGTTGCTGCTTTTCGATGGGCTGAAGAGGTGAAAACAAATAAACAGATCTCTCCTGCCGCCACTTTACCCAAGCTGTGATACACATGCATGCATGTGAGCGGATATTCAGCAAAAACAGCTTCTCTGATCTCATGCATCTTCTGTAATGCCATTTCTTCGTAAGCAGTGTATTCAATGGCAACTACCTTTTTTCCTTGAATCTCATCTGCACGTACTTGTCCTAAGAAAATACTATGTCCTCCGATTTCTTTTTTAGTACTATGTTTTTGGATGCTATCTGCAATAAAAGCAGCACTGATAGCTCCTTGAACAAATATGTTTTTGGGTGTACGCTCTTTCATATCATTTATTTTCCATCCATTTTTTCCACGACAATATTCCTCCGCGCAAACTATATACCTTCTTTGTTTCACCCAATAGGCCCTTCAATTCTTTCGCCGCTTGTAAACTCCTCTTGCCGGACTGACAAAATACAACAACTATATCATTTTTAAGTTCTGCTGTAGCTTCTTTTACTGATGCCAAAGGAATGCGTAAATGCTGAAACTCATGAATAGTAGGCAATTCATGGGGTTCTCTTACATCTACGATGGTAACATTGGACCGACCGATCCATTGATTGAAATCCATTGCATCAATTTCGAAAGATGTTGCCGGTGAAGCACAAAGCCAATCATAATCCATCGCTTTAAACGCATCAACTGTTGATGGAATCAATGATGAGGTATTTGGCTGAGGCTTTATCTTCATTAAAAAGAGCTGGTGATCTTTTAGTTGATAGGTCAATAATTGATTGACCAATGGCTCTCCCACTCCTGTGATCAATTTGATGACCTCTGCTGCTTGCATACAACCAATGATACCCGGAAGAACACCTAACACGCCTGCATCTGCACAATTCAACACCGTTCCATCTTTAGGCGGCTCCGGAAAAAGATCACGATAATTTGCTGATCTCGTGCCTTGAGATGTGAGATGATTGAATACAGCAACCTGCCCCTCATACCTTGAAACAGCACCATACACAAGTGTTTTGCCAGATAGAACACATGCATCATTGATCATATAACGAGTAGTAAAATTATCGGTGCCATCCACCACAATATCATACTCATGAATAATATCCAATACATTTTGATTGGTAAGATGAAAAGGAATCGACAGAATAGTAATATCAGGATTTAACAGCCGCAGTTTGTTGGCAGCTACTTCAGCCTTGTTGATTCCAATATCTGCTGTATTGAATAATGTTTGTCTGTGCAAATTACTTAGCGATACCTGATCACCATCTGCAATACCTATAGAACCTATACCTGAACCTACCAGGTATTGCAATATCGGACAACCCAATCCACCGGCACCAATTACAAGTACACGTGCATCCGACAATGATTGTTGTGCACTTACTCCGAAATCGGGTAAGATCATTTGTCGCTGGTATCTTTCATATGATGGTTGATCTTGCATACTATCCTCCGGAAAAGGGTGGCATTAATGCTACAATACAATGATCGTTTAAATTCCTTTTCTCAGAAATCACCTCTTGATCAACGGCAATTAGATATTTTGATTGAGATAACTGCGGAAATTGCTGATGAAGAATTCTTGTTAACATATCAGTATCAGCTACTTTATCTATCATCAATTCCTTAGTGCCGGTAATATCAACTAATTGTCCAAAAAAAAGAATTTTAATTTTCATATATTTCATTGAATCATGCTGCTGTAAATAATAATTTATAAGATGCTACTGCCAACACAATGGCTAATATTTTCTGCATCACGGGCTGCTTGAATTTCATCGCACCAAAATAAGCACCTGCTAGTCCTCCTGCAAAAGCAATGGCTACATATCCAAACATATCACCGTTCAATTGAATACCATTGGTCAATTGCCCCATCAATCCGGATGCAGAGTTTACAAAAATAAATAATGCACTGATGGCTGCGGTTTGTTTTTGATCCGTCCATTTGAACAATAATAACAAGGGCGAAAGAATGATCCCACCTCCGATGCCTATCATTCCCGATAAAAGTCCGATAACCCCTCCAACAACGAGTGCACCCATAAAATGAGAAGGCTTTAATTCAATGGATGCCGTTCTAGATGGTATCAGAAATTTAATCACAGAAAAAAGCAAGAGCACTCCCAATATTTTTTTATAGATGAATGCATCAATAGTGATCAACCCTCCCATAAATGCCATTGGAACAGATGCCAATGCCAGTGGGAAGAACACTTTCCACACAAAATGCTTCCCTCGATAGAATTGTAAGAATGCAGTGAGCGATACAAACAGATTCAATAGCAATGCGGTTGGCTTCATTACTTCGGGTGTAACACTGAATAAAGCCATTAGTGCCAAATATCCACTTGCACCACCATGTCCTACAGAAGCGTAAAGAAATGCTACTATGAATAATAATATATAAAACAGATAAACAATGTCCATTCGAGTGCTTTAATGAGATAACAAATGAATAGTGACGAAATCTCCTTCTTTCAAAATTGTTGTATGCTCTTCTATTTCAATCAAACAATTCGCCTCTGCAAATGAGCGCATACGGTAAGACTCCTGTGCACCCAATGGCGTTACTTTTTGCCCATCATACCTCCCCTTTAAAAAATGGGTAAGCTTTGTATTCTTTTGATACGATTGCGATAGCGGAACTTTTTGCTGCGTCAAGCCTTGCAGATACCCTCTCATTCCCATTACCACAGGTAATACATACGTATAAAAACAAGTCAATACAGAAGAGGGATTGCCAGGCAGACCAAAAATCAACTTTTGTTCTTTGGTTCCAAAGAATAATGGCTTTCCGGGTCTTTGTTTTAGCTTATGAAATCTTGTTGTGATACCACAATGCTGAGCAGATCTGGTCACAAAATCATAATCACCTACGCTTACTCCTCCTGTCAATAATACTAGATCCGTTTTTTGTAGCGCTTGCTTCAATGCTTCATTCAATTGCTCCATTATATCAGGCACTTGCACAACTTCAATTTGATGAACACCATATTCACGTAAAACTGCAGACAATGCAAATGAATTGGCATCATATACTTGTCCGTACTTAAGAGAGTGACCGGGCATTTGTAATTCATTCCCTGTAATGATAATTGTAACCGAGGGGGCCGGATAGATCATTACTTCAGTGATGCCTATTCCTGCCAAAAAACCAATAGCGGCGGGTGTCAATACCGCACCTTTAGCTAAAGCTAGTTCACCGGCTTTTATTTCAGACCCTTTCAATCGTACATTGGTTCCTTGTTGTAATTGTTCATCTTGTATTTGTAATAGACCATTCTCAACAATTGTTTTTTCTTGCATCACCACTGTATCTGCACCAGGAGGTACAGGAGCTCCCGTGAAAATGCGAACTGTTGTTTTAGGTGCAAGCTGTTTTGATTCATTGACTCCTGCTGCCATTTCTCCACTGATCAAGAGTGATGGACTTTGCTCATAATCTGAAAATGCAAAAGCATAACCATCCATAGAAGATTGAGGATATGCAGGAATATCTACTGTTGCAAACACATCAGCTGCTAATCTACAACCCAATGCTTCATGCAATCTCATGGGTATCGCAGGTAAAACTTCGATGTATTGCTGAATAATCGTTCTAGCTTCTGAAACACTGATCATAAACGTAGTTATATAAGCATATTGTGTTATTATAATCATTCACACCAATATTCAAAACTAATTTTTACTCCTGGGCCGAATGGCCCCGTCCCTGTTCCCGGGCTGCATTGGCCTCTGATCAGATTTGCTTCGCATAATCTGATCTGTCTGCGCTACGCTTGACACCGACCCCAATGAGGCCCGTCCACAGGGACTGATTAAGAATTATTTACTCAACCGTTTTATTGCTTATGAATTTTAAACTATTTTTTTAGTATTTGATTATTGCAATAACACAACACATTTGTTTCAATACAAAAGTCAACCTCCAATAGTGATCATGCTTCTATTGTGTATACTGTCTGCTTGCAAATGCTGGTAATCTTCCGTGAATTGCCCGCCCAGTTTTGCTGCTTTTGCAGCAATGGATTGATGGATCAAAGGCAATACATCTTCACCATTCCTTAACGCCTTTAAGAGATCTACTTCATCTTTTGAGAACAAACAATTTTTCATTTTCCCGTCAGCTGTTAAACGCATACGATTACAATCACCACAAAAATGTGCACTCATGGTACTGATCACAGCAAAAGTACCTTTGTGTCCGGGCACCATGAATTTTTTGGCAGTATCATGTTTCTCGGCTTGTAAAGGCTCTATCGGATATCTTTCTGCAATCCTTGAAAGAATCTCATCCAGTGTAAATACCTTATTACTGGTCCAGCGATTCCCCTCAAAAGGCATGAACTCGATAAAGCGTACATGAACAGGTTGCTCTTTCGTCCATTCAATAAAATCATGGATCTCATTATCATTCATTCCTCTTAAAACCACCATATTCACTTTCGTATGGAATCCTTGATCGATCATCAATTGAATATTCTTTTGAACGATCCCAAATTGATCTCTTTTGGTGAGGAGTTTGAATTTATCTTCCTGTAAAGTATCCAAACTAATATTGACCGATCGAATATTACTTTCCTTTAGCAAAGAGGCAAATTCATGTAATCGAGTACCATTGGTTGTGAGCGTAAGTGTTACCGGAAGCTGCGCCAATCTTTTGATGATCTCTTTTGCATCTTTTCTTACCAATGGTTCACCGCCTGTCAGTCTGATCTTATTGACACCTTGCGCCACAAATATTTTAGCGAGTTGTTCGATCTCGTCTACTTGCATCAACTGAGCAGCTGAGGCAAAATCATATTCATCTTCCGGCATGCAATAAAAGCATCGAAGATTGCAATTATCTGTTAGTGAAATCCTTAAATAGTTATGTATCCTTTGATGGTTGTCTACGATCATGTTGTTATGCTTTAATCAATCGCTCATAGTCCTCTTCCGTATCGACATCAATGTTTCCAAGTGGAAAGTTAATCAATCCAACCTGTTGTATCTGTTGATTTATCAGTTGCCTGGCTCCTTTATCACCGTTTAATCCATACAGCGCTTGAAACATTGTTTTATGAAACAAAACCGGCGTTCCAATAGTTTCTCCATATTGACAAGCAATAATGGGTAAATGTGTTTCTTCGTATTTCTTTATCATTTCCTGTAACAACCCTGTTGTTACAAATGGTTGATCACAAACGGTGATGATGACGGTTTCAATATCCGGGTATTGTTCCTCCAATAATCGAACCCCGCATTTGATAGAAGTAGCCATTCCTAATTGTGCATCCAGGTTTTCAACGATCACTACCCTTTCCTTGACATCAAGTAGATCCCCCTTTCGCAACACGAGTAAAACCGGTCCGGATTGTAATGCACTGGCAGTTGTAACAATCTTTTGCAATAATGTTTGTCCATTAAAAACCAATGTTTGTTTGGGTCTACCCAACCTTTCAGAAGCTCCTGCTGCTAAGATCAATACAGCTGTTGATGGGTTTTGCATGATGGGTTTCAGATAGTAGATTCAATGATAAGATCAGCCCTACAATGAATCGAATCTTGCTTTTCTTTTAATGGACGTGTATCTGTTGCTGTCAGTTTTGCTTGTATTTCAGCAATGATCGATACCGCTATTTCTTCTGCAGTTTCAGCTCCTATATGTAAACCTACAGGACCATGAATGGTTTCTTTTTGAGCATCTGTTAAATGAATACCATTTGCTACAAGATCATCCATCATCATTTTCATTTTTTTATGTGGTCCTAATACGCCGATATAAGTCAACGGGTGTTGCAACAATACTTTCAACACCGCCAGATCATAGTTATAGTTATGAGACATCAGTACAAAAACGGTACGATGATCGATTTGTACACGATCTAATATCTGCTCTGCTTTGCTATGAAACACCTGACAAGTAGGCATAGGGAAACGTTCCCGGCTTGCATACATGGGCCTTCCATCGAGTACAGTTGATTGCCAGCCTAGCATCTCCGCCATTTTTACAACAGGGATCACATCATTTCCTGCACCTACAACTACCAGAGAAACGGGAGGTTGTATAAGCTCAGTGAATACGATGATCTCCTGTTGATCGATCAGATACTTTTTGAAGGATGATCTTCGTTGTTCAATGACTAGTCTTGCTTCTGCATCGATCGTATCTTTTGATAGAAGAGGCAGTGCACCAAAACTTTCGCCTTTTTCCGAACATAAATAAACAGACCCATATTGCGGTGCTTTTTTATCACTCATCGAAAAAAAAGTCACCAATGATGCATATTGTCTGGAAGCAGTTGCTTTTTGTAAGAGTTCAATGATTGCAGCACCTCTTTCACCTTGCAGTGGCTCTATCAATACTTGTATCACACCTTGACAACCCAGTCCCATTCCGAATTTCGCATCATCTTCATCAGCTGTGTCATAAGTTACGAGCATGGCTTTATCCGAAAGAATAACATGCAAGGCTTTGCGAAAAGCATCTCCTTCCAGACATCCCCCGCTTATAGATCCTGTGATCTCAGCATCTTCGGAAATCAACATGCGAGCGCCCGGTCTTCTGTAAGATGAACCTTCAACATGAACCACCGTAGCCAATGCAGTTTTTTTTCCTGCACCAACAGCTTGTTGATAGGCTTTTATGATCGAAATGATTTCATGCATGATCCTACTCCTCCATAGCTCACAATAGGCTAGATTATTTACGTTGCGCTTTTACCATCGCAGGTGTAATAGTACCCGGAATTTTATTACCCCAACTGTTTTTCGCATAATTTAAAACATCTGCGATCTGTTCATCGCTGAGGTATTCCTGCGCGGGCATAGCACCAACATATTTCTTACCATTCACTGTCAAACTTGCGGTAGATCCTTTCAGGATCACACTGATCAGGTCTTTCGCAGGTCTTTTCATGTAATCTGCCTTAGCCAAAGGTGGGTTTACTTCAGGCATTCCAGCGCCATCTTCCATGTGACAGTTCTGACAATAGAGTCCGTAAACTTCCTTACCTCTCGCAATACTTTTCTGCACATCACTTTGAATAAAACTACTCGTACCAATTACGATTGCAACAATAGCTACAACGGTCCATAACGTTTTTCTCATACCTGCAAATTATCAAACTTTACTTAAGTCAAATGGCAATTTCCGAATACGTTTTCCTGTAAGATCATAAATCGCATTGGTCAAGGCAGGCGTAAATGGTGGAAGTCCCGGCTCACCTACTCCACCTGCATCTTCATTGTTATCCATGATATGGACTTCAATCGGAGGAATCTCATTGATCCTTGGCATACGATACGTGTTGAAATTTTTCTCAACAGTTAGTCCGTCTTTAAAATGAATTTCATGATTGGTAGCAGCTCCTAAAGCCATGATGATGGATCCTTCTACCTGTGCACGAACAGTATCAGGATTTACATACCAACCACAATCGATCACAGCCCATACTTTATCAATCTTGATTTTTCCCGCAGCATCCTTTGATACTTTCACTACTTGCGCCACACTACTATTGAAACACTCAGTGATCGCTACACCATACCCTTGTTTAGGTTTTTTGGTTTTCCATCCGGAGATCTGTTCTACTTTATCCAATAATTTTTGGCAACGCTCATTTTTTAAGTACTGTTTTCTAAATGCTAAAGGATCTTTTCCTGCAGCAACAGCTAATTCATCCATGAAGCTTTCATAGGCAAACCCATTGGTAGAAGCGTATACTGAGCGCCACCACATGATTGGAATTGGTGTTTCAAATGGAACATCCGAGAAGCTGATATTTTTGATACTATCAAAATAACTGGGCTGAAACCCTTCTAATACACTATCGTTAGGAACATCTTTTTTACTGCCCATCCAGTGTCCAATATTTTGTCCGCATAACCTGAATTTGACAGCACTGATTTCTCCATTATTCACAGCGCCTTCAGCCCTATAGCTCACTCCCGGACGGAAAGGCCCTTGTGTCATATCGTCTTCACGTGTCCAGATCACCTGAACAGGAGTTCCTGCTTCTTTAGAGATGAGACATGCTTCATGTGTATAATCAAGAAATGCTTTACGTCCAAAACCTCCACCAAGGAATGTCATATTCACGATGACGTTTTCTTTTTTAATACCCATCTTTTGACTGATATCACCTTGTACCCAATCAGGCGCTTGAATAGGTCCCCATATTTCAATTGAATCTCCTTTATGATGTGCCACGCAATTCAAAGGTTCCATACAGGCATGGGTTTGATAGGGAGTTTCGTATACCACATCCAATTTTGTTTTTTGTTGAGCCAAGATCGGATCTGGATCACCTTGTTTTTTGGCAGACAATCCTTCCTTGGATTGTAGCTCTGATTTCATTTTTTTATAAATGTCTTCTGTATTTACATAATCAAACCCTGCATCATCCCAAACAACTTTTAAAGCTTTTCTTCCTTGCATCGCAGCCCAGGTAGACTCAGCCAAAACAGCGATACCTTCACGATCGGTATCAAATACTTTCATCGTGACTTTGAAAACCTTTTTAACGCCTGGTACTTTCAAAGCTGCAGTATCATCATAGGATTTTATTTTTCCTCTTAACCGTGGATTACGTTCCACCATAGCATATAACATACCCGGAACTGTTTTATCCAAACCAAAAACGGCTGTACCATTTGTTTTCAGTGGGGTATCCTGACGAGGAAGTGGTTTACGAACGAGTTTATAATCCTCGATTTTTTTGAGTTGAACATTTTTTGGTGCTTCCAATTTCGAGGCATCTACTACCAACTCACCATAATGCATTTTTTTACCGGAAGGGCGATGGATCACATGTCCGGACTCTGCATAACATTCAGCAGCAGGAACATTCCATTTGTTTGCAGCAGCAGTGATCAGCATTTCGCGCGCACTAGCACTCAACTTGGATAAATTTTTATAAGTACCGCGTACGGTAGAGCTACCACCGGTAATTTGATTACCATATTTTACGGTATCTCCTTTTCCGAAAATGATATTGACTTCATCAAGATTCACTTCCAATTCCTCTGCAATCATTTGAGGAATTGCTTGATAAGCACCTTGTCCCATTTCAGCACGGTGACTCACGATGGTGACTTTACCACTGGTATCAATATGTATCCATGAATTCAGCGATACACCATAATTCTCTGCATCTTCTCCTTTGATAATGGTAGACGCTTTTGATTCACCGGAAAAATAAAAACCCAGTGTTAGCGCAGTGGCCGACAAGCCGGTGGCTCTAATGAATTTTCTTCTTGAAATATCTTTTGGTTCCATGACAGGTCATTGTTGTGGTTGAATAATGTAGATACTACCCTTTTGCGGCCATTTTCTTTGAAGCTTTTTTGATGGCTTCTCTGATTCTTGGATAAGTGCCGCATCTGCAAATATGTCCTTGCATGGCAGCATCAATATCTGCATCGGTAGGTGAAGCTTTCTTTTGCAGTAATGCAACTGCGGCCATGATTTGTCCGGACTGACAATAACCACACTGTGGTACTTGTTCTTCGATCCATGCAGCCTGAACAGGATGAGTATTATCATCAGAAAGTCCTTCAATCGTAGTGATCGATTTATTCGCTACACCGATCACAGGAATAGAACAGGAACGAATGGGTTGTCCATCCATGTGTACAGTACAAGCCCCACATTGAGCAACACCACAGCCATATTTTGTGCCTTTTAATCCAACAACATCGCGGATAGCCCATAGCAATGGCATTTGTGGGTCGGCATCAATGGTGTATTCCTTCTTGTTTACTTTGAATGTAATCTTAGCCATAAGATGAGTTTATTGGTTGATCATTGACAGGGTTTGAATGCCTATCTGAAAATCCCTTTAAATTAAAGTTTTTATTTGAAATTATCTACTCTAATAGGTATTCAACAAAAATGGATGTTCCATGTTCAATACCACTCCCGCTCAACATGAAAATGGAGCATTCATCCATTTTAAGAAACGTAGAACTTTACACAGATAACTCAAGAGATTATTCAGCAGCTAATAAAAAAAGATGCCGAATTATCTTCGGCATCTTTTCAAACATATTATATCTGACCTCTGCGATCAGACATCAAAAAATCACTAAATATCTATCGCTTCACCATAAGCCGCAGCAGTTGCTTCTTTCAAGCCTTCACTCATAGTTGGGTGTGGATGTACTGCATTCAGAATTTCGTGGGCAGTAGTTTCCAGTTTACGTGCAACTACCGCTTCAGCGATCATTTCGGTTACGTTGTATCCGATCATGTGGCATCCTAAGAATTCACCATACTTCGCATCATAGATCACTTTCACGAAACCTTCGGTTGCACCTGCAGCACTCGCTTTACCACTTGCCACAAATGGGAACTTACCCACTTTGATCTCATATCCAGCTTCTTTAGCGGCTTTCTCTGTATAACCTACACTAGAAATTTCAGGGATACAGTAAGTACAACCAGGAATATTATTGTAATCGATGGCTTCAGGTAAATGGTGGTGTTTCTTCTCCAAGTAAGCCATGTGCTCAGCAGCATTGATGCCTTCTTTAGCCGCAACGTGTGCGAGTGCTTGTCCGGGTGAGCAGTCTCCAATTGCGTAGATACCTGCTACAGAGGTTTGCTGGTATTTGTCAACGATGATCTTTCCTTTTTCAGCTTTGATTCCATTTTCTTCCAAACCAATGTTTTCAATATTGGCCACTACTCCTACTGCGCTCAGTACCACATCCGCTTCAAGGGTTACAACAGAACCATCTTGTTTTTTAACCTGCGCTTTTACTCCTGCACCAGATGTATCAACTGATTCAACAGAAGCGTTGGTCATGATCTCAATCCCTTGCTTCTTGTATTGCTTCTCCAATTCTTTAGACACATCTTCATCTTCTACCGGAACGATACGAGGCATGAATTCAACGATGGTTACTTTAGTCCCCATACTGTTGTATACATAAGCAAACTCAACACCGATCGCACCACTTCCCACTACGATCATGCTCTTGGGTTGCTCAGGTAATACCATCGCTTCACGGTAACCGATTACTTTTTTACCATCCTGTTTCAGGTTGGGTAATTCACGGCTACGACCACCCGTTGCGATCACGATATATTTGGCTTCAACGATCTGCTTGCTGCCATCAGCGGCAGTCACTTCTACTTTACCTTTAGACTGCACTTTACCATAGCCCATGATGACATCGATCTTATTCTTTTTCATCAGGAACTGAACACCTTTACTCATTTTATCTGCTACGCCACGGCTACGCTTAATGACACCTCCGAAATCATGGGTACCGGTAGCATTAATACCATAGTTAGAAGCATGTTTCAGGTATTCATATACTTGTGCACTTTTTAACAATGCTTTGGTAGGAATACAGCCCCAGTTCAGACAGATACCACCCAGACTTTCTTTTTCAATGATTGCTACTTTAAAACCAAGCTGAGAAGCACGGATAGCAGCAGGATATCCACCCGGACCACTTCCAATAACGATTACGTCGTATGCCATAAGATTTTGATTGATTTAATGATCCAATGACGATGTCATTGCGGATGCGAAAATACTGTAAAGTAGTGAAAAGAGGAAAGAGAAATGAGGGGTGAATAGTCAATAGTGAATAGTGAGTAGTGAGTCCTTAAGATCAATAACCCTATTGACTACTCACTATTCACTACTCACTACCCTATCCCTCAAAGAACACCCTGATGGTCTGATAGAACCAACTGGTATCGATGGATGGCGTCTTTTGTAATTGCTCGTTAAAGCCTTGCAGACCGAAAAGTCCGGCCATATTTCCATTGCGGAGGGCTATTTCAAGATAGCCGGCGGAATTGAACCACGCCAGTTTCTCTGTTTCCGGAACCGATGTATAATTGGCACTGATTGTTTCGATCACCTCATTTCGTTTGAATACGATCTTGAAATTTCGTCCTTTACGGTGTTCATTGAATTCGGCCTCTGTGATATTGATCACCACATTTTCAAACTGATCGATGAATAGTATTTGTCCCTCGATCCAATCAGGCCCCACTGTTGGTCTGAGCGGGTATTTTTCATCAATAGCATCGATCGGCTGTCCGATGCTACTCAACTGTCCGGTTTTAGAGAAAGTATTGATAGCTACGGCAATAGCACTAGTGATCTGTAATAAATTTTTAGCAGTGCCCAGGGGTATTGCGATGATTTCTTTGGGTTTTTCACCTGTAATCATGGTCAATAAACCATTATCAGAACAAATAATGTACTGTTGGCGGTGTTTGGCCATCAACACATATTTTAAGGGCGATTCAAACAAATTAGCAATAATCAAATGGAAGGTGCCTGCCGGAAAATGTTGAAAGGCATTGGCACAGATATAGGCAGCCTGGGGAAAGTTTGTTTGTGGCAAGTAATGTGTGATATCGCAAATATTGACAGTAGGATCCAGTTGCAGGAACTGTCCTTTGATAGCACCCACGAGAAAATCTCGCTGGCCTATATCAGTTGTCAACGTTAGTATGGGCATGCCGCAATAGTAACGTCAGGATACGTCGGTTATTTCACCAACTGTCCATTTTTGAAGAAAAACTTGCGTACCAGCTTATCGGTGAGTGATGGGAAAAATCGGTTCATAAAAACCGTTCTCTTACCTGTGAATGTAAGCACGATGGTTCTTTTTCTTTTTTCAATAGCTTTTATAATGTGTTGCGCACATTCTTCAGAACTCATCATTTTACCTTCATCCATGGGTGATTCACCTTGCGATTCTCCTGTTTTGTTTAATGCAGCATTACGAATATTGGAAGTTGTGAATCCGGGACAAACCCACAATACATTGGTGCCGCTTTCGAGTAATTCTGTTCGCAATGCTTCCATCCAGCCATTCACAGCAAATTTTGATGCAGAGTATCCGCTTCTACCGGGTAATCCGCGATAACCGGCGATAGAAGAAATACCAACGATGGTCCCTTTATTTTTCAAGATATATGGTAAAGCGAATTTGGTACAATAAACAGTACCCCAGAAATTGATATCCATGACTTTACGCAAAGTATCCAACTCGACTTCTTCAAAAAGAGAACGCATTGAGATGCCGGCGTTATTAATCAAGACATCAATTGTGCCGAATGATTTAATAGTAATATCTATGAATTGTCTACAATCCTGTTCTTTACTGACATCCGCTGTGTGAATCAACAAAGGAGCACCCGGATGTGCAGATTGAAGCTGGTAAAGTTTATCATAGTTTCTTCCACAAGTGGCTACTTTAGCACCTAGGCTTAAAAACGCTTCTACCAATGCTTTACCGATTCCATCAGAACCACCTGTGACTACTACAACTTTGTTGAGGAATTGCGACATATTTGAAATGATTGAGTAACAAAAATACAGTTTCAACTAACTTATAAGGAATTGAATGTGAGTAAATACTCTAAAAAAGAAGCATAAAAATTTGGCTGGTTTTTTATTTCACCTATTTTTGCACTCCCAAAACGAAATACAGCAATGTATTTTCAGTTCTAAGGAAGGAGATTCCGTAGCTCAGTTGGTAGAGCAATACACTTTTAATGTATGGGTCCTGGGTTCGAGTCCCAGCGGGATCACAGAAAGAAAAGGTTACGAATGATCGTAGCCTTTTTTATTTCAATCCAACACATCAACAATTTTATTTGATAATCGTAACAGATCCCGAAAATATGCCCGGAATCAATCTGGGTTCTATAATATAATAATAAGTAGCCACTGCTACGGGTTTACCATCATGTGTTCCATCCCAAGGCTTTTTATACCCTTCTGTAAAAAATATCCTCCTACCATATCTGTCAAAAACACTCACCACTGCATTTGGATATCTATCTAGTTCAGGTATTACCCATGTATCATGAATGCCGTCTCCATTAGGTGAAAACACATTCGGAATAGGGAAAGGTTTTAGCACAGTAATAAAGACTTCATCAGAAGAAACACAACCATTGGTACTAACTACTCGGAGTGTTAAGTTCTGGTCGGTATTCCCTCGAAAAACAGGATTACGCAATGCTGCATTATTTAAAAAATTAGCCGGCGTCCATTGATAAGATTGAACATTTCCTGTTATCTGCGGATTTAATGTGTAAGGTGTATTTTCAAAAATAAACAGATCTTTTCCAGCATTGACCTCCGGAATCGGTGCCAAGTTTACAGTAATTTCATCCGTTACAGCTAAACATGAACCATTACCGGTAGTAGTAGCAGAAATTCTGAAACTACTCAATGATTGATCTCGGTTGGAAAGAATATAGTTTGTGTTGATTCCATCTCTCATTTCAAAAGTACCTGTTCCTGTGGACGACCATTGAACACCACTTGCATTTCTAAATTGAGCGGTCACGAACATCAATGAATCATTTGCGCAAATGGTTTTATTATTTCCGACATCCACAAACGGAGCATCAGTAATACGGATCGTTAATGAGGAATGAATAATCCTACAAGACCTATTATTGGTAGATGACAATGTTAACGTTACTGAACCATTTGCCGTATCCAGTGCACTGGGTATATAACTATTCGCTAAACTAGATGTTCGCGTGCCAAATCGTCCACTACCAGAGCTTGTCCAAATTCCAGTATTCGTACCTCCTGAAACAGTTCCATTAACTTGTACGATAGCATTATTCGCACACACCACCTGATCATTCCCTGCATTTACAACAGCAGGCTGATCAATTTCAATACGGGTGAATGCAGTATCACTCACACATCCATTCATGATCACAAATGCTGCATACAGCCCTGAATCTCTATAATTAACAGATGATATCTGCGGATTTTGCTGAACAGAATTAAATCCATTACTACTGAACCATCTAAAGCTCGCATTTACTCCTGCTGTTGCAATGAATTGTAACGGATCATTTAGACAAACTGGACTATTAGAATTGATCTGTGGCTTTATCGGTTCAGGGATGACCAAAATATTAACTGATCGATCATTACTTACACAACCATCCACCGTAACATTTACAGAATAAATACCCGACTGATTTAATCGTACAGAATCAATCACCGGTGATGACAATCTGCTATCAAATCCATTAGGCCCCGTCCAATGATAGGTAGCACCGGAAATGAAACTTGCACCTAAATTCAATGGGCTATTTTGGCAGATAGGTGTCGGAACCGTAATAATGGGTGCATTGGGCGTAGGTTTTACAGTAGTGGTGATACTACTGTTTACACCCGTGCAACCCGCGACACTCACTGCTACCCGGTACTCTCCACTATTATTGTTATTGAGGGATGAGAGTAACACAGATCGGGAATTGGCACTAAATCCATTTGGACCAGTCCAACTATAGGAACCAGCTGTAACACTATCCGCTATCAATCGAACTGATCTTCCTTCACAGACGGGGCCACTGGTCGTAATATTGACAGGTCCCGGCAATGGATTAATTATTGCTGTTGTACTACTTGCCGGCCCTCTGCATCCATTTACAGAAACAATCGCTGTATAGACGCCTCCGTTTCGTTGCATAGCATTTGTGATAACAGGATTTTGATTGGATGAAATAAACCCCGAGGGACCCGTCCAGGAATAAGTTGCCCCGACAATATTAGCCGCACTTAGTTGTAAAGTATTGCCTTCACATATAGCTCCATTATTAGCTAGTTGTGGTGCCGGAGGAATAGGATTCACTGTTATTGCAACCGTATTATTTACACTTCGGCAACCATTCACTACAATGTTCACAGAATAATTACCTGAGGCTGAAACAGGAACACTGGTGATCGCCGGACTCTGTGTGTTACTAATAAATCCTCCCGGGCCACTCCAATTATATGTAGCTCCTGAAACGAATGCTGCATTCAATACCAAGGTCTCATTCTCGCACACTGTTGATATCGGATCAATAGCAGGAGCTGCTGGTGTAGGTTTTAATGAGGCATCGATACTATTTGCTACACTTGCGCAACCTGCTACAGACGCAATGACCTGATAAGCTCCGGCAGTTGTGTTATTCATGTTCGATATGACAGCAATTCTACTATTTGCTACAAATCCATTCGGACCTGTCCACATATAACTGGCTGCTTGTAAGTCCTGTGCGATTAATCTTAACTCTTCTGAAATACATACAGGTCCAGTACTCGCGACATCTACCTGAGCAGGCGGTAAATTCACAGTAACATTAGTAGTAGATCCAATACTTGCACATCCATCTACCGAAATAGACAAAGAATAATTTCCAGCATTCGCAGACTGCGCATTAACAATATTTGGCTGCTGTTCTGAAGAACTAAATCCATTGGGGCCTGACCAAGAATACGTAGCCCCAATCACAATCGGGGTATTAAGCGAAAAAGATTGACCTAAGCAAACAGGAGATGAATTACTGATCACAGGTGCTGCTGGTTTTAACTTAACCGTTTGTGAAACAGTGCCTGTAAGACTCTGACATCCATTTTCAATAACACTTACTGAATAAATTCCTTGATTAGCAGTAGATGCATTTAGAATTTCAGGTAACCGCAAATTGGATATGAATCCATTGGGGCCAGTCCAACTATAAGTAGCTCCTGCCCTTTCCGGCGTTGAGAGTCGGATGACTTCACCTTCACAAACTGTTACACTTGCAGCAACTGGTGTAACCGGAATAGGTTTTACTGTGACAGTATAATTAAAAGGAGACCCCGCACATCCATTGGCTGTTGGAATAATTTGGTAGAGAACATTGACAGATGTTGTAACAATACTATTTAATGATTCTGTAATTGAATTTGTACTCTGGCCAACAACAACCGTATTGGTAATATTGGCAACAGCAGATCTACTCCAACTAAAAGTGCTACCGACGATATTAGATGTGATCGTATAGTTTTGATTAACTCCAGAACATATTTCACCTGTTGTAGCACTATTGATAACGGGCAATGGCTTGACTGAAACAGTTACAGGTTGACGGTTACTGGTACATCCATCAGAAGAAGTCACCGCAACATAAAAGGTTGTATTATTTGAAAGTAAAGGTGTTGTAAAACTTATTCCTGAAGTAGCGATTCCGCCCGAAGCTACATCATACCAATTATAAATTCCTCCTGGTGCTGTAGCAATAAGTGTTGCATTAGTACCAGAACAAATAGGTGTGCTTGAAACACTTGGTAAAAGAGGTGTTGGTTTCACTTCAACCGTAAGGTCGTCACTCACTGCAGTACAGGCGCCGACAGGGTCGTTAGTTGTTAATCTTAACGTTATAAAGCTTTGTCCAATTGCGGGTGTAACTGTTGTACTGAGTTGATTCGCATTAGAAAAAACACCTTGACCCGGAGCACCAACTATTGACCATACGCCTGATGATGCAGTTCCTCCAACTGTACCTGCTATCGAAATAGGCTGTCCCTCACACCCTACCACGTTGGCTCCTGCATTGGCGGTAGGCGGAGAAGCAACATCAATAACGAATGTAGAAGATACTGCCACACAACCACCTGCTCCACCAATCGTATTGGTTATAGTGTACGTTCCTGCAGCAGTTTGAGTAAAATTGATTTCCCCAGTTGATGAGTTTTGAAAAGTTAGTCCTGCTGTACTCGTGAAAACACCAGCGGTACCACCTGTTGGGAATGTAGGTAAAGCATTGGCTTGATTGACACAAAACTGACCTGTACCATAAATAAAATTAGGGTTAGGAACGGTATTGATAATATTGATTGTAGTTGATCTTGTATAATTACAAGAACCATTTGATACTGTTAGAGTAACAGTATGTGTAGCTACAGATGAAGCCGCTAAATTGATGGCACCAGTATTTGCATCAATTACTAATCCCGCAGATCCACTAAAAGTGCCTGTAACGCCTAGATCAATAGTAGGTGTAGGTGTACTAGGATCTGTTTTACAAAAAGTACTTGACGGATAAGTAAATACAGGATCTTGAATCGGTGTTACATTCAATGTAAAAGTTTGCCTGTTACTCGTACAACCAGAGGAAGAAGTTGCAGAGACATAATAGTTCGTTGTAGCATTTAAGATGGGCGTATTATAGGATGTTCCAATCTGTAATAAGTTACCACCTGTTGATTGATCATACCATCGATACGTCTCTCCTCCTACCGGACTTGTAACTGTTAATACTGTTGAATTACCGCCACAAATAGCGGTCCCAGAGATAGTAGGAATGGCAGGTGTGGGACTTACTGTAATTGTAACAGGCGTTCTGGATGAACTAGTACAACCATTTACGGTTGTTTGAACATAATAGGTTGTATTAGCTACAAGCACTGGAGATGTATAAGAAGTATTGGTAGCTAATAAATTACCATTTGTTGCGGCATCATACCATTGATACGTTCCTCCGGGTGCAGTAGCTACGAGTGTTCCGGTATTTCCACTGCATATTGAAATGGCAGCTGCAGTGGGAGATGCCGGAAGTGGATTTACAACCACTGCCACTGCAGATCTTGGCCCGGAACATGCACCATTGATTGCTTGTACATAGTAAGTTGTACTATTATTTAATACGGGAGTGTTATAAGTCGCCGCAGATGCCAATAGTGTTCCACCGGAAGCTGCATCATACCATTGAAAAGAACTACCTGGTGCAGTTGCCACCAATGAAGCAGTACCACCCGTGCAAATAGTGGCTCCGGAAGCTGTTGGAGCTACCGGTATAGCTGTAACAGTCACAGTAACGGGCGTGCGGGCACTCGTACAACTATTCACTGTTGTTTGAACATAATAAGTTCTATTAGCAGTAAGTATAGGTGTTATATATGACGTGCCGGTTGCTAAAAGATTACCACCCGTTGCGGCATCATACCACTGGTAGGTACCTCCGGGTGCTGTTGCGTTTAAAGTAGCCGATGTACCACTACAAATAGTAATACCTGATGCGGTAGGTGCTGCTGGTGTAGGAGCAGCTACTACATTGGCCACTTGTTGTACGGCCGGACAACCCACTGTGTTATCAGAAACTGTAAAAGTGTAAGCTGCAGGTGTTGATACCGTAATGGAAGTGGCCGATGAACCGGTATTCCATGAATAAGTATAAGGAGGGTTTCCCCCACTCACTGAACCCGTCAGGGTTACACTGGCACCGTTACAAATGGCAGGATTAACAGGTGTAACAGACACCAACATGGGTGAAACTGTATACACTCGGATTGTATCGCTACGCAGACCCGGGCAAGCGCCGGTTCCACTGACTTCATAATCGATGTACTGAGGAGCTCCCGTTAGTGGAGTTACTGTCACTGAAGTAACTCCTGAGGTCGCATTTAAATAACTATTATAAGCGCCGGAAGCTCCCGGAAAAACAGATCTCCAGGTAACAGATGCTGCTGATACTCCAGACACACTCATCGTTCCTGAACAATTCTGCCTTAAAACCAGGTCGCCAGATCCTTTGATGATACTAGAAGCAGAAACTGTATAGTTAACACTATTGTTTCCAGGCTTACAAAAAGATATACAAACCGAAGATAACCCTGTAATACAGGCTGGGGTACCAATCGGAATTAATGGACCACAATTGATAGAATAAAAACTCGCCCCCGTTAATTGGTCTGCACTAAAATTCAATAAATCAGCCCCAGGATTGAGTATAATATTAAATCGTATACATCTATCATCAGCACCAGGAGTACCAACACATGCAGTACCACCTCGTGAAGCATTGAGTGTCCAAGAAGTATCTTTTGCAGCTGAAAAATTAACGTTGTAAATAGTAGATGTTCCAGTCCCGCATTGTGAGAACACGCTTTGCAACTGAAAGCATAAGATCATAACTAAGCAAAGGAAAAGCTTAAAAAAAGCTGACCTAATCAGAGCACATAAATGAGGGTACGATCGCTGCATCGTAATATTGGATCTTAGCAATTTCAATACCACTAAAATACAATAAATACGTATAAACGACCATTATCGCAGGTCTATGCTGTGCATATAGGCTATTCGAAGAGCATTGATATTCCGGTACTGATTACCGGCCGAAAGTTGAATAAATGTATTCAAATAGCCCAACTGCAGATTATTGTTATGATCAAATGAATAATTCAACCCCAAAAACAATCGATTCTGATCAAAATAATTATTTACGATCTGCTTTCCGAAATTGATATGTAATTCATCATTCACAATCGCAGATAACTTCTTGGGAACCAATCCTTGAGCATGGAGAGGGATTTGATAGAAAAAATTATACCGCAACCGGAAATTGAAAGAATAACTATCTGCTAGTTCAATATTATTCTTATACCTTCTACGATATCGTTCTTCCAAACGAATGTATTGCATCAACCTAGTACGCTTATTCTTCGTAAACCATTGTACCTGTTGCCACGGACGATGCTCGGGCTGTGAAACATAAATACTACTATTAGCTGGATAATTATTGATAAAACCATAACCCAACGTTACGCGAACATTGTCATCAATAAAATAAGTAAGCCCTACCCTTGCAATACCTGTTGAAAAATGCCTAACTACCTCTTCTCTGGTGCGAATTTGAAAATCGCCCCATAAACCCCATTTATTACTCAATCTCGTTTGGTTAAAATAGGCCAACCATGTTTGAGATGCGTGTGAAGTATTTTTGGGCTGTGCTAGTACCGATGTTACCAATACAATAGCAACCAGTGTCAATTGGATTTTATATCTCATCAAAGAAAGTTGAATCGTTGAATCACTTGAATGCTTCTAATGCTTTGGCAATTGTTTGATCAGTCTTATTCTGCACTTCATAATAACCTTGCGTTCTCCATATTTGACGCGCCATCATAAGCTGAATGGTTTTTAATAACAGTGCTTTGTCTTTTGCAGATGCACCACTCAAGCGAATACTGTCTTTAGATGCAAAGCTCACCAATTGTTGCCATTCTGTTTCACCGGGATTGAATTGTTTATAAAGATCCTCAGGTGTTTTGTATGACTTGAATTTTGGTGTATCCTGTAAGTATAAACGATACACAAAATTGTTCATGGTACTTTTATAATACATTGCAGTTAACGCCGTATCCAATTTAGAAGTATCATAAGGAACAAATACATCCGGTGTGATACCACCACCTCCATACACCATTTTACCACCCGGGGTTTTATACGATTTACCGGATGGTTTTACCGTATCTGCTTTTACCAACTCCCCATTATGCCAACGATTCACCAGTTCTTCTTCATATTTAGACTTACCCTTATCATACGCTTTCTGAATGCTTCTTCCCAATGGTGTAAAATATCTGGCGATGGTCAATCGAACAGCACTTCCATCAGATAACTGAAACTGTTGCTGTACCAATCCTTTTCCAAATGATCTTCTGCCAATGATAGTAGCTCGGTCCCAGTCCTGTAGTGCACCACTCAATACTTCACTCGCTGATGCAGAAGTTTCATCAACCAACACCACCAGCTTTCCTTTTTCAAAGAGACCATCTCTCTTACAACGATATTCCATTTTAGGAACATGTTCACCTTCGGTATAAACGATCAATTTATCGCCATCCAAAAATTCATCAGCAATATCTGTCGCCTCCTTGAGTAATCCTCCGCCATTACCACGCAGATCCAAAATCAATTCCTTCATACCAAGTGCTTGTAATTTTTCAAGCTGTTGCATGAACTCTTCATAAGTAGGTTCTCCAAAACGATTGATCCTGATAAAACCTGTCTCCGGTGTGATCATGTAAGAAACATCCACTGTTGGAACAGGGATCACTCCTCTTTGAATGGTTACTTTCTTTTCTTCTCTACCTCTTAGTAAACTCACCATTACTTTAGATGCTGCAGGTCCACGTAAAATCGCACGCACATCATCCGGTTTGATCTTTTTTCCTGCGATCACAATACTATCATCTACTTTGATCAAGCGATCACCTACTTGAATACCGGCTTTCTCTGAAGGACCACCCTTCATCACATTCATCACATGTACAGTATCATTCAATAACTGAAACTCCACGCCAATACCCTGAAAATTTCCCATCAGTTCTTCATTCACTTCCATCAGATCTTTGGCAGGGATATAAACCGAATGAGGATCGAGACGTGAAAGCAACTCATCAGCAGTCACTTGTGTGATGCTGTCTACTTTTACCGGATCCACATATTTATTTCTGATCAGATCTACCAACTCCTGTAAGGCGCTTCTTTTATTGATCGTCAGGAACCGACTGCCCTGTGTTTTATCTCTTAACTGATACCCAATGACCATACCCAAAACCATCACTACAGAGAACATCAAGGGTAACCAAACCTTTACTTTATTATTTCCCATACGGCAAATATCCGAAATTCAAGCCTAAATAGAGAGGTTGTTCATGATAAACGGCTAACAGTTATTAGTATAGAAACATTCAACAAAACAGGTGGCATTTTCATTAAAATTTTCGTACTTCGTGCCTTGTTGACATTATCCGTCTTCAAAATTTGTTTATGCCTGTAAGATTAATCGCCGATAGTGGTGCCACCAAATGTGAATGGTGTGTATTGGAGAACGGAAAGAAAAAGAAAACTATTTATACACAGGGAATCAGCCCCTACTTCCTATCCGGACCACAAATCATTGCCCTTTTGGAGAAGGAATTACTTCCCAAACTGAAAAAAATAACAGTTCAGGAAATCTATTTCTACGGAACAGGATTGGGCAATCCGAATAACATTAAGATCGTTAAATCTGTCTTCAAGAAACTATTCCCAAAAGCCAAAACTGAAGTACAAAATGATCTGCTCGCTGCAGCCAGAGCTTTATGCGGCAAATCAAAAGGTATTGCTTGTATTCTGGGTACCGGCGCTAATTCCTGCTTTTATAATGGAAGAAAAATGATGAAGAACAGTCCGGGCTTGGGATATATTTTAGGCGATGAAGGAAGTGGCGCTTATCTGGGTAAAAAAGTGGTACAGTATTATTTGTACAACACCTATGATGAAGAACTGAAAGCAAGATTTGAAAAACGTTTTATGGTGACTCCGATGGAGATCCTTGAAAACGTATATAAAAAACCATTGGCAAATAGATACCTCGCTTCTTATGCCATATTTCTTGCAGAGAATCGTGGTCATTATATGATCGAGAATATCATTGAAGATGGGCTGAATGATTTCTTTTTCACACATCTATATAAATACAGAGAAAGCTGGACGCATCCGATCCATTTTGTGGGAAGTATTGCATTTGGTTTCAAAGATGTATTAAAAGAACTTTGTAACACTTACGAATTGGAACTGGGAAGGGTAATGAAAGCCCCGATGCAGGGCCTTATTGAATATCATCGCTAAAAAAGAATTATGGCTGAGTTTATTAAAGTTACCGAACAAGCTTCTACATACAGACATCTCGAGAAAATGTCGATTCAAGAATTGTTGGTGAACATCAACAATGAAGACAAAATGGTGCCACATGCAGTGGAAAAAGCCATTCCTCAGATCGAAAAATTAGTTGCAGCTATTTCTGATAAGATGCTCGCAGGTGGCCGACTATTCTATATCGGTGCCGGTACCAGTGGCAGATTGGGGATTGTGGATGCGAGTGAGTGTCCGCCAAGTTTTGGAGTTCCTTATGGTTTGGTGATCGGGCTCATTGCCGGTGGGGATAAAGCCATTACACAAGCCGTTGAATTCGCAGAAGACAGCACCGAACAAGGATGGGCCGATCTGCAAAAACATTTCATCAGTGATAAAGATGTGGTAGTAGGATTGGCAGCAAGTGGTACCACTCCTTATGTGATCAGCGCCTTAAAAGAATGCCGTAAAAGAGGTATCATCACCGGCAGCATCAGTTGCAATCCGAATACTCCTGTTTCAAGAGAGGCAGATTTTCCGGTGGAAGTGGTGGTAGGTCCTGAATTTGTGACGGGAAGTACACGTATGAAAAGTGGTACCGCACAAAAATTGGTATTGAATATGATTTCTACTTCAGTCATGATACAACTCGGACGAGTAGAAGACAATAAGATGGTAAACATGCAACTCAGTAATGTAAAGCTGGTTGACAGAGGTGTTAAAATGGTGATGGACAAACTCAAGATCACCGAATACGAAGTAGCCAAAGATCTTCTGCTGAAACACGGAAGCGTGAAGAAAGCAGTAGAAGCTGCAGGCGCGTAAAACAGAAGAATGATGAATATCGAATAATGAATATCGAAGTATTTCATCATTCGATATTCATTATTCAACATTCGATATTTTTCCGGCATGCACAACATCGAACCATTCTATAACTGGCGTCATATCTATGTTTCGGAGGAAGACAATCGTTCTCCTTTTTTTGGGCGTACATACAGTGAGTTCGAATTTTCTCAAACAGTTTACAATTATTACATCCATCCGCAGTGGGATGATTTTGGAAGCAAGACACTGTATCTGAAGATCATTTATGTAGATTATGAGTTGAATTTTGCCATCATAGAATTGATCGGTGAATGGAATGATGCCATCGAAAATGATATCATGGAACTGAAGCGTGAAGTGATGGATCTTTTATATAAACAAGGCATCGTAAAATATATCCTCATCGCAGAAAATGTACTCAATTTTCATAGCAGTGATAAAGAATATTATCAGGAATGGTATGAAGAACTCAGTGAAGAAAATGGCTGGGCTGTTGCGTTGAACATGAGTGATGCAGCGCAATATGATTTCAAAAAGAAAAAACTGAATTATTATATCGAGTTAGTTGATCTTCCCGAATGGCGGACTTATAAACCGTATCATCTTTTTAAAAAGATCGATGATATGTTGATGAAGCGGCTTGATTGATCGAAGCGAATGAATAGAACACGGATTGTCATGATTTTTCATGATAGATCATGACAATCATGACAATCCGTGTTCCATTGAACTACAATCCCAAGTTATGTTTAGCTAATGTTTGTTGTGCGATCTCATATCCTGCATCTGCATGTCTGATCACACCCATTCCCGGATCATTTCTTAATACACGTGCTAATCTTTGTGCTGCAGCATCTGTCCCATCAGCAACGATCACCATACCGGCATGAATACTATAACCCATCCCTACTCCACCACCATGATGCAAACTCACCCAACTGGCGCCACCGGCAGTATTCACCAGTGCATTTAAGATCGGCCAGTCTGCAACGGCGTCGCTGCCATCCAACATCGCTTCGGTTTCACGATTGGGAGAGGCAACAGACCCTGTATCTAAATGATCTCTGCCAATCACGATCGGTGCTTTTACTTTTCCTGTTCTTACCAGTTCATTGAAAGCCAATCCGGCTTTTTCTCTCTCGCCTTGTCCCAACCAGCAAATTCTGGCTGGCAATCCCTGAAAAGCGATTCTTTCTTTGGCCATCTGCATCCAACGTAACATGGATGTATTTTCAGGAAACATTTGCATGATCAACTCATCTGTAACTGCAATATCAGCAGGATCACCACTAAGTGCTGCCCATCGAAACGGACCTTTTCCTTCACAGAACAATGGACGAATATAGGCGGGAACAAAACCCGGAAAATCAAATGCATTTTTTAATCCATGTTCAGCTGCACGTGCACGCAAATTGTTGCCATAATCAAAAGTGATGGCACCTGATTGTTGTAATTGTAACATCAATTCTACATGCAGTTTCATGCTATCATAAGCCAATGCGATATAGGCATCAGGATCTTTTTCTCTTAACACATTCGCAGCCTGATTATCAAGGGTATGAGGAATATATCCAATCAATGGATCGTGTGCAGAAGTTTGATCCGTCAATACATCTACTTTTATTTTTCTATCGATCAATCTTTGCAATAAAGCGATGGCATTGCATAATACACCAATACTTAGTCGCTCTCCTTTCGCACGAGCCATCACTGCACGATCAATCGCCTCATCAATATCATGGAATTTAATATCCAGATAGCGTGTTTCAATACGTTTATCGATACGCCATTCTTCTACTTCTGCACACAACGCAACACCATCACACATGGTAATGGCCAAAGGTTGAGCACCACCCATTCCGCCAAGGCCTGCTGTCACACTCAAAGTACCTTTCAAAGAGCCGCCAAAATGTTTATCGGCAACAGCTGCGAAAGTTTCATAAGTACCTTGTACAATCCCTTGTGAGCCAATATAGATCCACGAACCTGCAGTCATTTGTCCGTACATCATCAATCCTTTCTGCTCCAACTCAGTGAAATGTTTCCAGTTGGCCCAATTAGGAACAAGTTGAGAATTGGACAATAATACACGAGGCGCATCAGGATGTGTTTTCAGGATACCTACAGGTTTACCGCTCTGAATCAACAGCGTTTCATCGTTCTCCAATTTCTTGAGTGATGCAATGATCTTATCAAGGGCTTCAATGTTTCTTGCCGCTTTTCCTCTCCCACCATATACGATTAGGTCTTCAGGTCTCTCAGCCACTGCAGGATCAAGATTGTTGAGTAACATTCGCAGCGCTGCTTCCTGAATCCATCCTTTACAATTCAGTTGTGTACCGACAGGTGTTTTGTATTTGGCATAATCATAAGCAATCGTCGTAGACATATCGTTGTTTTAAGGGTGCGTCAAAATACGGATTTTTATCTTTGAATTCTTGATCTGTGATTTCTTGATTTGTGGGAAGAATTCAAAAAAATATAGATCAAGAAATCACAGATCAAAAAATCAAACTTCAAAAGTCATTTCATTATATTTGAATAAAACCAAAAAACATGGGATTACCTGTTAATAACAAAAAAGGCGGCAAAGCCGGTGCCAGCGGACCAAAAAACGCAGCACAAGCTTCTAAATTCATTGCCAAACCCGGTGCAAAGGCGGTTGGAGTTACCAAAAAACCCATTAAGACGGGTGGATCGAGAGGAAGCTGATCTTTGATTTTTGATCTTTGATCTTTGATTTCTTGATTTTGTTTTCAAATCAAGAAATCAAAGATCAAAGATCAAAAAATCAAATCCTCATAGGCTGCTCTGAGTTCATTCAATGCATGGTTATCCCCTGCTTTTTTTGCCGCTTCCATGCCTTTTTCATACCATTCGATGGCAGCTTCTCTTTCTTCTAAGGTTTCCAACAGTTTCGCGAGGTGATAATAAGATCCAACATAATCCGGATCATCGGTCAATACCGCTAAAAACAGCTTTTTTGCTTCTCCCAATTGTTCCAGTTTAATATACTCCAATGCCAAAGCATGGCGTAAAAAACTATCCTTCGGATTCTGCTCCAAAAAAGCCTGTATTCGTGCAATGCGGTCCATGGGGCGAAGATAGTTCATTGTCCATGGTCCATGGTCAATAGTCCATGGTAAAGAATATTACCTTAAATCACGACCTGAATTACCTATTTACTGTGAGAAAAATTCTTCCTGACCATGAACCATGGACTATCGACCATCGACTACTCAACAAATTTCGCCTGTTAAAAAAAATATCCGAACCTTTGCCGGAAAGAAAACTGCCTTATATTTGTAATTAGTTGCATAAACAACTATTTAAACGAATTTCAGCAAAACAATATAGACGTATGAAAATTTTAGTTTGTGTTAGCAAGACACCGGACACTACTTCGAAAATTGCCTTTACCGATGGCAATACCAAATTCGATGAGAATGGTGTGCAGTGGATCATCAATCCGTATGACGAGTGGTATTCATTGGTACGTGCCATTGAATTGAAAGAAAAAGATCCAGCCACGATTGTACATCTGGTGACAGTAGGTGGAGCAGATGCTGAGCCTATCATCCGTAAAGCATTGGCATTGGGTGGCGATGAAGCTATTCGTATCAATACCGATAACAGTGATAGTTCTTATATCGCAGCACAGATCGCTGCCATCGCAAAAGATGGATATGACCTGGTATTCACCGGAAAAGAAACCATCGATTACAATGGTTCTTCCATCGGTGGTATGATCGCTGAAATGATCGATGCGCCTTATATTTCTTTGGCTACCAAATTTGAATTGGCCGGAAGTACCGCTACCGTTACCCGTGAAATCGAAGGTGGAGAAGAAGTTGCCGAAGTAGCATTACCGGCTGTGGTAAGCTGTCAGAAAGGTGTGGCTGAGCAGCGCATTCCCAACATGAGAGGAATCATGGCTGCACGTACCAAACCCTTGAAAGTGGTGGAGCCTGTTGCTGCTGATGCATTGACTTCTATCGTAAGCTTTGAAATGCCTCCTGCAAAGGCAGGCGTAAAACTGGTTAGTCCGGATAACGTGGCTGAACTGGTGAAACTATTACACGAAGAAGCCAAAGCCATCTAATCTTTCTTATTTCAAACCATTAAACAAAAGACCATGTCTGTTTTAATATTTGTAGATCAATCAGAAGGCCATATCAAGAAAGCTTCTTTTGAAGCATTGACATATGGTGTTAAAGTTGCGGAGCAATTGGGTACCACTGCTGAAGCATTGGTATTGGGTAGTGTAAGTGACGATCTTGCTTCATTGGGAAAATATGGTGTGAAAAAAGTACACCAGGTAAACAACGCTGCACTGAATCAACTGGATGCGCAAGTGTATGCCAAAGTGATCGCTGAAGCAGCCACACAATCAGGTGCGAACGTAGTGGTATTCTCTCATAACCAAACAGGTAAAGCTGTAGCAGCTCGCGTAGCTGTTCGACTGAAAGCGGGTTTAGTAGCAGGTGCTTGCGCATTACCGGATACGAGTAATGGATTTGTGGTACGTAAAACCGTTTTCTCAGGAAAAGCATTTGCGAATGTGAGCATCTCTTCTCCTGTGAAAGTGATCTCTTTGAATCCGAATAGTTATACCACTATTGCCGGTGAAGGAACTGCAGAAGTGAATCAATTATCAATCGCTGTAGATGCACCAAAAGTGAAAGTAACAGCCGTAAATAAAGTAAGTGGCGAAGTACCATTGACAGAAGCGGAAATTGTAGTGAGTGGCGGACGTGGCTTGAAAGGACCTGAGAACTGGGGTATTCTCTTAGACCTCGCCAAAGAACTGGGTGCTGCTACTGCTTGTAGTAGACCGGTAGGTGATGCACACTGGAGACCACACCATGAGCACGTTGGACAAACAGGTGTTCAAGTAGCACCAAACTTGTACATTGCCATCGGTATCTCAGGAGCTATTCAACACCTTGCCGGTGTGAACCGTAGTAAAGTGATCGTAGTGATCAACAAAGATCCTGAAGCACCTTTCTTCAAAGCAGCGGATTATGGAATTGTAGGTGATGCTTTTGAAGTGGTGCCGAAGTTGACGGAGGAAATCAAAAAATTGAAAGCGAAATAATTTTCAATTCATGCATAGAAAAAGGATCGGTAAATGCCGATCCTTTTAATTTTCACTATTGTTGATCGTATGAACAGGAATAGTAAAATAGAGTTAAGCAACTTGAGAAGAAAATGACTTGATAGAATTGAATACACCCTTCTTTGCAGATGATTCTTCTTCAATGTCATAATCATCCTGCAAACCCAACCAAAATTTTGCAGAGGTACCAAAGTACTTACTTAGCCTCAATGCAGTATCTGCCGTGATTCTTCTATTCCCTTTTATGATTTCAGATATTCGGGTTTGTGGAATCTCTATGTCTTTAGCAAGTTTATAAGCAGAAATTTTCAACGGAATTAAGAATTCTTCACTAAGAATTTCTCCCGGATGGATATTTTTAAGCTTAGCCATATTCATAATTTTAATGATAATCTATTATCTCGCCATTGTTTGTCACTGACCAACAACCTCACAAACTCTCCACTCTCCCACCATCCACCGGCAAATTGATTCCATTGATATATCCTCCGGTTATTGTTTGTCGGGCGATCAACAATGGCAAAGTATTAAGGCCGTTCTTGCCCAATAAATAAAAGTGTTTTTGTATGAGGGATTTCAATATGAATCTCACGCATTCCATATTCCTGATCAAAAGGCTCTTTTACTTTTAATCCTGTTATTTTATTTTTTATAGAAGACCAAAGATGGTCTACGTTGTCAACCTCTAAATAAAACTCCATTTGTCCGATCTCTACTCCTGCCCTAAGAATATGAATAGTCAAATTGTTCTTGTGAAGAATGATATAGGTCTCTGTATCCATTAAGGGAGCAAATTCCAATACTGATATGAAGAAGTCACCTGTTTCCTTCAAATTATAAGAAGGTATCATCGGACTTAAGTATAATGCCTGGTATGAATTCATTTGTTAAAACTAATTGTTTTCGCTCGTTTGCTCTTCCGCCTTTGTTGGTCACTTGACCAAGAACAACAGCAGCTTCACAAACTCCCCACTCTCCCACCATCTACCGGTAAATTGATTCCATTGATGTACCCTGCGGCAGGTGAACATAAGAATGCAACAGCAGCTGCAAATTCTTCCGGCTCTCCCAATCTTCCTGCAGGAATCATGGAGATTGTTTTTTCTACAATCGCATCAACAGTAGTACCTGCATCCGATGCTTGTTTTCCGAATAAATAATCGAGTCGGTCTGTTTTGGTATAACCGGGTAATACATTATTGACTGTGATCCCATATTGTCCGATCTCATTTGCCAATGTCTTTGCCCAATTGGCTACACCAGCACGAACGGTATTCGAAATACCCAATCCATTGATGGGTTGCTTTACGGCAGTAGAAAGGATATTGATGATACGACCGAATTTATTTGCTTTCATGCCCGGCACTACCAATTGTGCTAAAGTGTGTGCCGTCAACAAATGTCCGGTCACTCCTTTTTGCATGTCTTCCAAAGAAGTGTTCAGTAAAGGACCTGCAGCCGGACCACCTGTATTGTTCACGAGGATATCAAAGCTTTTTCCTTTGGACAGAAAAGCCGTGATCAGTTGTTGGATGTGTTCAGGATCACCTGAGTCTGCCACAAAATAACCATGTTGTTGTCCGAGAGAGATATCCAATGATTGTTTCACGGCTTTCAAATTCTCTTCATTACGTGCCATTAGCCATACATGAGCTCCCAGCATGGCCAATTCATGTGCCACTGCGGCTCCTAGTCCTTGAGAAGCGCCACACACTAATGCTGTTTTATTGGTGAGATCCAGATTCATCATTTCATTTTTTAAAGTGCACGATAATCTTCACGAACAGGATAAAAAACATCCAACAGTTTGCAATCAGTGATCGCCAATCCCGAGTGACGAACATTCGAAGGGATCACGATCACTTGTCCGGGTTTAAAACGAATGGGTTCTCCATCCAGTGTCAATTCAAACTCACCTTCCAATACATGTGCTACCTGCTCATGTGGATGTGAATGTTCTTTTAAAGCAGCCCCTGCTTTTACATCCAGATAAGAGAAGGTCATGTTTTCGGTATGAATAAAACGGGCCGAATAACCCGGAACTATTTCTTTGGGAGTGATCGACGCTAATTCAACTAAAGGCATAATTCAATGTTATTTTCTGCAAATTACTCAATCCTTCCCTGTTTCTTTGCAGTATGAAAAGTTCATTACCACTATTCCGTAAAGTTGGCATTGCAGAAGGTGTTTCTTTATTGGTATTGCTGGCTATTGCCATGCCATTGAAATATTTCGCAGGTATCCCTGAAGCGGTAAAATATACCGGTTGGGTTCATGGCTTATTGTTTATAGCCTATTGTTGGTTGGCTTATGTGGTCAAGGAAGAAAAGCAATGGCCATTTCAAATGTTGATCTGGGCTTTTCTGGCTGCTTTTTTTCCTTTTGGAACATTTTTGTTTGATAAAAAGATCAAAACCGGTCAATGGGGTTGATCTTATCCATGATGGTTTAGCCAATAGACCATCCATCTTATCCTAATTTGGTTTATTTTCGTGGGGTCTATGAAAAAGATAGAATTGGAAATTGTGGCGCTTTCACACAGTATTACCCAAACGCATTCTTATGCAGTGGTATTAGGTGAAACCAATGGAATGAGAAGATTACCGATCGTGATCGGTGGTTTTGAAGCTCAGGCGATTGCAGTAGCATTAGAAAATATGCAACCCAGCCGTCCACTCACCCATGATCTCATGAAAAACTTCATGAATGCTTTCAATGTAGAGTTACAAGAGATCATCATCAGTGATCTGCAGGAAGGTATTTTCTATTCCAAATTAGTGTGCTTTACAGAACATGATACCGTTGAAATAGACAGCAGAACCAGTGATGCATTGGCATTGGCTGTTCGTTTTGGTTGTCCCATCTATACTTATGAACATATCCTGGAGAATGCGGGTATTCTGATGGAAGATGGCGGAACCGGCAAAAAACAAAAAGCAGAAGCCGTAGGCGTAGAAGAAAGCGGCAGCGGTCGCGAAGACCTCAGCAATATGAGTCTCGAAGAATTGCAAACCTTACTCAATGATGTACTAGAACATGAAGACTACATCAGAGCGATTGCAATTAGAGATGAGATGAATAAGAGGAAGTGAGCTTTGAGCTGCGAGCTATGAGCTATGAGCTATGAGCTTGTGGCTGCAAGCTACAAGCCGCAAGCTGCAAGTAGTTTTACTAATAATCTGAAAACACAACTCACTACTCACTATTCACCATTGACTATTCACAATTGACAATTCACCATTCACACCTCCCCTATGGTCTTCTTCCCTAACGCTAAAATCAATCTGGGTCTTCGGGTGATTCGTAAGCGGGAAGATGGGTATCATGACATTGAAACAGTGTTTTATCCGATCAATGGATTAAGAGATGCGTTGGAAATTGTTCGTGGAACCAGTGATACTCCGGTTGATTTCAACATAACAGGTTTAACAGTTCAAGGAGAAGTGCATCAAAATCTTTGTATCAAAGCCTATAATTTATTGAAAAAAGATTTTCCTTCTTTACCCAATATCCAAATGCACTTGCACAAAACCATTCCGATGGGTGCAGGATTGGGTGGTGGTAGTGCAGATGGCGCTTTTACTTTACGCTTATTGAATCAACATTTTCAATTGGGGTTGACAAAAGATCAATTGATTTCCTATGCTTTGCAATTGGGAAGTGATTGTCCATTCTTTATTTTGAATCAAGCTTGTTTTGCAACAGGCAGAGGTGAGATCATGACACCGATTGCATTAGATCTTTCAGCATATCAGTTTGTATTGATCAATCCGGGTATTCATGTTCCTACAGGATGGGCTTTCTCACAATTGCAACCTGCTACTCCTGCCATTAGTTGTCATCAGATTGTTTCGCAAGATCCTATTACCTGGCGAGATCAATTGATCAATGATTTTGAAACATCCGTGATGGATGCTTATCCAAAAATTCGAGAGCTCAAAGACATCTTATACCAATACGGTGCAGTGTACGCATCCATGACAGGTACAGGTAGTACCATATATGGCATTTTCAAAAAAGAAACAGACCTCTCTTCTTTGCAATTCCCTTCAGACTATTTTGTTTACAGAGACAGTAGCAATCGATGATCATTCAAAAAACTAACGTTTGTTTTGAATAATTTGACACATCATCATTCTATTATTGAATAAAATTCAATCTATGTTCATATTTATTGAACAACTATTTTCATTTCTACACTTTTATTGATTAATTTACTGCTGATTGCCTGCCATTCTATTTCCTGAACTTTAATTCGGTTGCACATGCTTGTTTCAAACAACAGCACGGGTTTGTATGACCCTAGCTTCGAACATGATGCCTGTGGTATTGGATTCGTAGCAAACATCAAAGGCAGTAAATCACACCAGCACATTGCGGATGCATTGACCGTATTGGAAAACATGGAACACCGGGGCGCTTGTGGTTGCGAAAGCAATACGGGTGATGGTGCCGGTATCATGATCCAAATTCCCCATGAATTCTTTTTTGATGAATGCATTCGTCAAGGCGTTCACCTTCCCGCCTATGGCAAGTATGGTGTGGGATTCATTTTTTTCCCAAAAGAATTAAGACTTCGTGAAGAATGTCGCGACATCTTCAATCGCTCTGCTGAAAAATTGGGACTTGAGATTCTCTGTTATCGAAAAGTACCTGTCAACACAACGGATATCGGTAAAACAGCACTTTCAGTAGAACCTTTTATGGAACAAGTATTCATTGCTTGTCCGGATCATATCACCCATCCTGATGATTTTGAAAGAAAACTTTTTGTGCTGCGTAATTATGCAACACATACCATCAACAACACAGTTAAGAAAGATGAGATCGGTTTTTATTTCGCTTCTCTTTCACATAAAACAATCGTATACAAAGGGCAACTCACCAGCACACAAGTAAGAGGTTATTTTCCTGATCTGAATGACAAAAGAGTAGTGTCTGCATTCGGATTGGTACACTCTCGTTTTGCCACCAACACATTCCCATCCTGGAAGCTGGCACAACCTTTTCGCTATATCGCACATAATGGCGAGATCAATACTTTACAAGGAAACCTGAACTGGCTAAGAACAAGTGAGAAAGGATTTACTTCTCCTTACTTCACCAGAGAAGAAATGGATATGCTTCTACCGATCGTAACAACCGGACAATCCGATTCTGCATGTCTGGATAACATGATCGAATTACTCACACTGACTGGCAGATCATTACCTCATGTGATGATGATGTTGATCCCCGAAGCATGGGATGGTAATGAACAGATGGATCCTGTTAAAAAAGCTTTTTATGAATACCACGCTTGCATGATGGAACCCTGGGATGGACCCGCTTCCATTTCATTCACAGATGGCAAGATCATTGGTGCTACATTGGATAGAAATGGATTGCGTCCATCACGTTATTGTGTCACTACAGATGATCGTGTGATCATGGCTTCAGAAACAGGAACACTTCCTATTGATCCATCACTCATCAAAGAGAAGGGAAGACTACAGCCCGGAAAAATGTTTGTGGTAGACATGGAACAAGGTCGAATCATCAGTGATGATGAATTGAAACAACAGATCTGTTCTCAAAAACCTTATGGAGAATGGTTGAACAAATACAAGATCAGGCTTGAAGAATTACCGGAGCCGCGAGTGATGTTCACACACTTGGAACATGATCAGGTGTTCAAATACCAGAAAGCATTTGGATATTCTACAGAAGACCTCGATACGATCATTGCACCGATGGCATTGGATGGAAAAGAACCGATCGGCTCTATGGGAACTGATACACCATTAGCTGTACTAAGCGAGCAACCACAACACTTGAGCAGTTATTTCAAACAACTGTTTGCACAAGTGACCAATCCACCTATCGACCCAATCCGCGAGAGAATGGTGATGTCACTGGCCACATTTGCAGGAAGCAATGGCAATCTGTTGGTGGAAGATCCGTTGGCTTGTCATAGTGTAGCATTGAAGCATCCTGTATTGAATAACTATGAATTAGAAAAGATACGAAGCATTGATACCGGTATTTTTCAGGCCAAAACATTACAAACTTATTTTCGTGCAGATGGCAAACCGGGTTCTTTAAAAGCAGGTCTCGACAGAATTTGCAGGTATGCTGCCGATGCTGTTGAAGATGGTTTTGAAGTGTTGATCCTTACAGACAGGGCTATTGACTCTGATCATGCACAGATCCCATCTTTATTGGCAACTGCCGCTGTACATCATCATCTGATCCGTAAAGGATATCGCGGGCAGGTAGGTATCATTGTAGAAGCAGGTGATGTTTGGGAAGTGCATCACTTCGCATGCCTGATTGCATTTGGCGCAACAGCCATCAACCCCTATCTCGCATTATCCTCTATCAGAGACATGAAGTTGAGCAACAAATTGCAAACTGAAATCGATACAGATCAACTTAAGAAGAATTATATCAAAGCAGTGAATGAAGGTTTATTGAAAGTATTCTCAAAAATGGGGATCTCTACTTTGCAATCATATCAAGGTGCACAGATATTTGAGATCATTGGTTTGAATAAAAAAGTAGTAGATACTTATTTCACAGGAGCAACATCAAGGATCGAAGGCATGGGACTGGATGAGATCGCAAAAGAAACCTTAGCAAAACATTTCTTTGCCTTTGGGAAAAAAGAAATTCCCGTAGACCGATTACCTGTTGGAGGGATTTATCAATGGAAGCGAAAAGGAGAAGTTCATTTATTCAATCCACAAACCATTCATTTATTACAGCATGCTACCAAGAGCAATGATTATAACACATTCAAGAAATATTCAAAACTCATCAATGATCAATCTGAAAAAGCCTGCACTTTACGCAGCTTGTTTCAGTTCAGAAAAAATCGTCCATCCATATCCATTGATGAAGTAGAGCCTGCGGAAAATATTTACAAAAGATTCGCTACAGGTGCTATGTCTTTCGGCTCTATTTCATGGGAAGCACATACCACCCTGGCCATTGCCATGAACAGATTGGGTGGCAAAAGCAATACAGGTGAAGGCGGAGAAGATGAAATTCGATATGAACGATTAGCGAATGGTGATTCGATGCGATCATCGATCAAACAAGTGGCATCAGCAAGATTTGGTGTCACCAGTTTGTATCTGACAGAAGCGGATGAACTTCAAATCAAAATGGCACAAGGTGCGAAGCCCGGTGAAGGTGGACAATTACCCGGACATAAAGTAGATGAATGGATCGGTAAAACAAGACATGCCACGCCCGGTGTAGGGTTGATCTCTCCACCACCCCACCACGACATTTATTCGATTGAAGATCTGGCACAGTTGATCTTTGATTTGAAGAATGCCAACAGACAAGCACGCATCAATGTGAAACTTGTTTCTAAAGCAGGCGTAGGAACGATCGCAGCAGGTGTTGCAAAAGCGAAGGCAGATGTTGTTTTAATATCAGGACATGATGGTGGAACAGGAGCCTCTCCTATCAGCTCTATCAAACATGCGGGATTACCCTGGGAATTAGGATTGGCGGAAACACATCAAACCTTGGTGAAAAATAAATTGAGAAGTCGCATCGTAGTGCAAGCGGATGGACAAATGAAAACCGGTAGAGACATTGCCATCGCAACGCTACTGGGTGCAGAAGAATGGGGTGTTGCAACAGCTGCATTGATCGTAGAAGGATGCATCATGATGCGTAAATGTCATTTGAATACTTGTCCGGTGGGTGTTGCAACACAAGACCCCGAATTAAGAAAACGATTTGCCGGAGATCCTGATCATGTTGTCAACTTCTTTAAGTTCATCACACAAGAACTACGCGAGATCATGGCAGAATTGGGTTATAGAACGGTGAATGAAATGGTTGGACAAGCAGATGCCTTGGAAATGAGAGATGGTATCACACATTGGAAATATGATAAGTTGGATCTATCAGCAGTACTTTTCAAAGAACCACAATCCTTGTACACGGGATTGTATCAACAAGAAATTCAAGATCATGGATTGAGCAGTGTGCTTGATTGGAAATTATTGGAATTAGCAAAGCCATCTATTGATACAAAAGAAAAAGTAAAAGCAAGCTTACCCATCAAAAATACAGACAGAACCATTGGGACAATCCTCTCCAATGAGATCACAAAAAAATATAGAGCAACAGGTCTGCCGGATGACACGATCCACTTTAGTTTCACAGGAACAGCCGGACAAAGTTTTGGCGCTTTTAATACACGAGGCATTACACTGGAATTAGAGGGAGACGCGAATGATTATTTTGGAAAAGGATTGAGTGGAGCACAATTGATTGTCTACCCACACAAAGGATCTGCTTTTGTTCCGGAAGAAAATATCATCATAGGCAATGTGGCGTTGTATGGTGCTACATCCGGAAAAGCATTCATTAGAGGAAAAGCCGGTGAGCGATTTGCTGTTAGAAATTCAGGTGCAGAAGTGGTTGTTGAAGGTGTTGGAGATCATGGCTGTGAATATATGACAGGAGGAAAAGCCATCATACTTGGTACCACCGGAAGAAATTTCGCAGCAGGTATGAGCGGAGGTATTGCTTATATCTATGATGTAGAAGGATCATTTCCTGAAAAATGCAATATGGAAATGGTGGCATTGGATCCACTGGAAGCAGAGGATATTCAATACCTCAAAGAGATGATCGAACAACACCATCATTATACCGGCAGTACCGTTGCAGGATTTATATTAAGCGACTTTGATCATCAGTTAAAAAATTTCGTGAAAGTATTTCCGGGAGAGTATAAAAAAGCATTACAGAAAAAAGCCGTGGTAACACAAGGACATTAATCCATTCAATGATTGTTTATGGGAAAACCAACAGGATTTATTGAATTTGAAAGGCAACATCCTTCCAAAAGACCCCCTCAGGAAAGAGTGGGTGATTACAAAGAGTTTGTGGAACGACTATCTGATGAGCAATTGAATCAGCAATCGGCTCGCTGTATGAATTGTGGCGTTCCGTTCTGTCATAGCGGTTGTCCATTAGGCAATATCATTCCTGAATTCAATGATGCTGTTTACAGACAAAACTGGCATGAAGCTTATGAGCTACTAAGTGTTACGAATAACTTTCCCGAATTCACCGGACGTATTTGTCCGGCACCATGCGAAAGTGCATGCGTATTGGGCATTAATCAAAATCCTGTTGCCATTGAAGAAATTGAAAAGCATATCATAGAGATCGCTTTTGAGAAAGGTTTTGTGCAACCAAGAAAACCTAATCTGCGGACAGGAAAAAAAATTGCGGTCGTAGGTTCCGGCCCTGCAGGACTTGCAGCAGCTGCTCAATTGAATTATGCGGGGCATCAGGTGACCGTGTTTGAAAGAGATGCATATCCGGGCGGATTGCTTCGTTATGGTATACCTGATTTTAAGTTAGAGAAATGGGTAGTTGAGAGAAGAATATCGTTATTAGAAGAAGAGGGAATTGTTTTTAAGTGTAATGCACATGTAGGAGTGAATATCAGTATCAATGATTTATTGAGAGAATACCAGGCGATTGTTTTAGCAGGCGGATCTACGATCCCTAGAGATTTGAGTATTCCCGGTCGTGAATTGAAGGGTGTACATTTTGCGATGGATTTTTTAAAGCAACAAAACCAACGTGTGTCTGGTGAAAAAATTGAGCGAGAAGAATTATTGGCGAGGGATCGACACGTAGTAGTGATTGGCGGTGGTGATACCGGGAGTGATTGTGTAGGGACATCGAACAGACAAGGAGCATTGTCTGTGACACAATTAGAGTTGATGCCCAAGCCGCCTGAAAAAAGAACGGAAGTCATGCCCTGGCCTACTTATCCCATGACACTAAAAACCACTTCTTCGCATGAGGAAGGAGCCAATAGACAATGGGCTGTGATGACGAAAGCTTTTTTAGGTGATGAACGTGGACACCTAAAATCAATATTGATATCAGATCTACAATGGAAAGCTTCTACAGATCAGAAACCGGCAGGTTTTGAAGAGATTCCGGGAACTGAAAGAGAGATTCCCTGCTCATTGGCATTATTGGCAATGGGCTTTGTTCACCCACAACAGGAGGGGTTAGTTTTAGAGTTAGGTGTAGAATTGGATGAAAGAGGTAATGTAAGAGCCCATGAGAAATATTTTCAAACCAGTATTCCAAAGGTATTTGTTGCGGGAGATATGCGAAGAGGACAGTCATTGGTAGTATGGGCGATAAGTGAAGGAAGGGAATGTGCAAAAAGGGTTGATCAGTACTTAATGGGCAGTTCAGTCTTGGAATCTAAGGATCAGAGCTACTTAATAAATACATAAATTTATTTTATATATTTTATTTTAAACCCCGTTCAATGAATATTGAATGGGGTTTTTGTATTAAAAATGTATTGATTCGACTATTTTATCGTCATTATATCCAAAATGATAAACGAATGATAATTATTAAAATGTTAATAT
>FWPV01000542.1_pt1 | contig 117949 bp, 92 predicted proteins | sample 2228371 | NCBI WGS metagenome assembly FWPV01 (sample SAMEA103939776, study PRJEB20133) | metagenome | reverse complement strand
AAACTGCCCGAATAATTGCAATAAAAAACCACAGGCCGATTTTTGAATGCCTGTGGTTTTTTGGTTTTTATTTTTTTGTTAACCGCCACAGGACATTTTTCTGCCTGTGCGGTTTAATGGCAGGCTATTGCCTGAACAATCGCACCGCAGAGGCAGGTACGACATAAGAACGCATTATTTTGTTCGATGAAGTGATCAAATGATTATATGAACAAGCATTATTCATTCGCCATTACCTCCTTTCTGCGGTTTAGTTTAATAACTGGAACTTCTCGGCTTTAATATTCGTTTATATATATGCCGGAAGGATATCGGCATCGATGGTAATATGATTTTTTTAATTTGTCAAGACAGACTCAAGCATTATTAAAAAAAATCCGATAATACCTTTAAGGACGCAGCCTTAGATCCTTCCGAAGACTGGTTTAACCAGTGAAGTCGTTTGACTGAAAATAATTTTTATGGTAAAATACACAGGCAACGACTGATAGAGATGTATTCTAAGCACTGGTCCGGTTTTCCGGAAGATGGCCAGTGCTTATCTCTTTATGTATAGAGGTGTGTCTCCATGTCAGGAGAGAGAGCTATGCAGACCGACGGCGAAATAATACTAACTGCTGAAGGGCTGAGCAAAATAGAAAAAGAACTCGATGATTTGCGCACCATTCACAGAAAGCGCGTAGCGGATCGCATCCGCGACTCCAAGCAATTTGGGGAATTATCCGAGAACTCGGAATATGAGGATGCGAAAACTGAGCAGGCTTTCGTGGAAGGCAGAATAGAAGAGTTGAAGCGCATATTGACACAGGCGCGGGTGTTGGAAGCTGACGAAGTCCCCACCGATCGGATAGGAATTGGATCTTTGGTCACTGTGAAGGATTTAAGCGCAGGCGACGAATGGGAGTTCACCATTGTCGGCTCGATAGAAGCGAATGGCGACGATATGATATCTAATGAATCACCAGTTGGCGAGGCTCTTATGGGGAAGAAAGTCGGCGATTTAGTGGAGGTAAGGACGCCAGCCGGTTCATCTAAGTATCAGGTTATAAGCATACGGAAGTCAACTTAATCCGCAGGATTATTTAGCTGATTAGGCGAAAAATAGCCCTGTGGCGGAATATGCCGCGGGGCTTTACTTACGTACGCCAAGATTGTCTGATGGAGGAACAATTGCAGGAAGAACGTGATCTCGTTCGAGCGAGATTGGCCAAGCTCGAAGCGCTTTGTGAACTTGGGGCAGACCCATTTAGGAACGAACGGTATGAACGGCGGTTGCAAATTGCGGGAAAAGCTATAGAGCCGGCAAGATGCATACCGGCGGTCGAAGCCTACAAGCAAGCCGAAGAAAACTTGAAGGTGGAAGAAAAAGTTGAGTCTTCGGTTGCATTGGCGGGAAGAATAGTAGCGCTTCGAGAAATGGGGAAAGCTTCTTTCGCTCATATAGAAGATGAATCTGGAAGATTGCAGATTTACCTAAAAGCCGACCAACTTTCCGATGGCAAATACGAAATAGTGAAGCTCCTCGATCTAGGCGATTTTGTTGGTGTTAGAGGGTATCTTTTCAGAACCAAAACTGGTGAGATCACAATTCATGTTGAAGACATAGAGGTACTGAGCAAGGCTCTCAGGCCGCCGCCAATTGGCAAGCAAAAAGGCGAGGAGAGTTGGTATGGTTTAACAGACGTGGAGCAGCGGTATCGCCAGAGGTATTTAGACCTAATGGCGAATGCTGATGTTCGCCGAACTTTTTTTATACGATCGGCAACGATAGCCGCTATTCGCCAGTTCTTGAATGACCGCGGTTTCATCGAAGTCGAAACTCCGATACTTCAGTCTATTGCGGGAGGTGCAACTGCGCGGCCTTTCATTACGCACCATAACGCTTTGGATATAGATTTATTTTTAAGGATTGCCCCTGAGCTTTACCTCAAACGGCTGATTGTTGGAGGATTTGAAAAGGTTTACGAAATCGGAAAGAACTTCCGAAATGAAGGCATTTCCACTCGGCATAACCCCGAGTTCACAATGTTGGAAACATACGAGGCATATGCTGACTACAACGATGTTATGCAAATGACTGAAGAGATGATTGCTTACGCAGCCCAAAAGTCGCTTGGCACCACAAAAATCAGATTTCAGGGCAATGAAATAGACTTGACTCCGCCTTGGAAGCGGATGAATCTTTTTGACGCTATCAGAACGCACGCCGGGGTAGATTTCGAGCCAATTTCGGACGAGGAAGAAGCAAGGAAATTGGCGAAGAGCGCAGGAGTCGACGCAAGCGGAATAGTGGGATACGGAAAGATTGTCGACGAAGTATTGAAGACAAAAGTCGTGCCGCATTTGATTCAACCAACTTTTTTGATTGAATATCCGGTAGAACTTTCGCCTTTGGCAAAACGCGACCCTGAAAATCCCAGGTTCACTCATCGTTTCCAGCCTTTTATGGGGGGACTCGAGACGGGAAATGCATTCAGCGAGTTGAACGACCCAATAGACCAGCGGCAGAGATTTGAAGCGCAGCTAGCGCAGAAAGCCCGCGGAGACGAAGAAGCCCATGAAATGGACGACGATTTCCTAACCGCATTGGAGTATGGCCTCCCACCGACCGGGGGATTGGGAATCGGAATTGACAGGCTTGTGATGCTATTTACTGATTCGCCGTCTATCAGGGATGTTGTTCTATTCCCGACGAGAAAGCCGGAACAAGACTAAAGTAGCGCTATCCATTCACGGTCGACCTCTCCAATGGTATAGAACGAGCCCGTCACGCAAATCAGGTCATCACGCTGAGCGTAAGAAAGGGCGGATTTTATGGCCTCTTTTACCGGCCGGACGATGGTCACAACCTTGCAGTAGTCTGAGGCGTATTTGGCGATATCTTCCGCGTTGGCTGCCAAAGGCCAATTAGGCTCTGTGGCAATTAGCATAGCTGCCATTGGAGCAAGGCGAGCGAGAAGGCCTTCGAATGAATGGGTTTTAAGCATTCCGACCACTAGTATGAGCTTCCGGTAATAAAACTCTTCCGCGAGCGAACCAGCCAACTGCGCTGCTCCAGCAGCGTTGTGCGCGCCGTCAATTACTACAATGGGGTCTTTGCGCAGGATTTCCAACCTGCCCGGAATGAAAGCGGAGCGGAGTCCTTTTATTATTGCGTCTTCTGTAATATCTATACCCTGCTCTACTAATAAATCAGCGGCCATAACCGCCAACGCAGCATTTGAATGCTGAAACCGCCCTCTCATGCCAAGGCTCAGATTTTCGCGGACTTTGTAAGGTGTCCTTATTGTCGCTCCCAGGCTTCCGTCTTCGAGACGCACAGCGGTGTGATTAGCCGCGCAATTCTCGTAGACGTCGCCGAGCGCGTCACACTCACAAACTCGGTAAATGGCTGATTTTTTTTCTTCGGCGGCGTGAAGAATAACTGGCCAAGCTTCATCGTCAACTCCGGTAACGACTGGTCTTCCCTCTTTTATTATCCCCGCTTTTTCGAATGCTATTTCTGGAATCGTGTTGCCCAAGCGGTCTGTATGGTCAAGCGATACGTTAGTGATGATGCTGACGAGCGGATTGACGACATTGGTTGCATCGAAACGGCCGCCAATGCCCACTTCCAGGACTGCAAAATCTACGTTCTCTTGGAGGAAATAAAGGAATGCGACAATCGTTTTAACTTCGAACTCTGTGGGATGCCCATAGTCGGTTTTGGCTATTGCTTCGACGTGAGGCACTATTTCGGTTATTAGTTTGGCAAAATCATCCTTTGGGATCATCTCTCCGTTGATTAATATTCGCTCCCGCACATCGAAGACGTTCGGTGAAAGGTAGGCGCCCACTTTATATCCGGCAGAGCGCAGGATAGTGGCCAAGAAGATCGTTGTTGACCCCTTTCCGTTGGTACCGGTTATGTGGATGGCTTTTAACCGGTCTTGCGGATTGCCACAACGGTAGCATAACTCTTTAAACCTATCGAGATCTAGTTTAATGCCAAAACGGATTAAGCCGTTAAGATATTCCAAAGCTTCGTTGTAGTTCATACTTGTGAAATACCTATTTTTTGCCAAAAAGTCCTTCGAGCGAAATTATTTTCACCTTATAATTTCTTATTTGCCGTTAGCAAAATTGGCGGAGTTGCCGAATAGTAAAAAGAGTAGCTACAATGTTTAGTTTTCGAGTTATTGCAAATATAATCGGCATCAACGGCTTTGCGGCTGATGGCAACCGGGCAAAGGCTTTGGACGGCTCAAGCGGCCGAAAGATTGGAAGAATAATTGCGGCGAAATCATCTGACATCGCGGCAATGTTGGTATACGATTCAGAGGGTCGCAGGCGTGACAGAGCGGTCATATTCGACAAAAATGGCGGAATAATTGCATCACTGGAAGCCCCGGGATCATTTTTTAGGGAAATAGCTATTTCTCCGAATGGGCAGTATTTGTGTTATGTATTGGAGCAAGTCAACGAAAGCCATCGGACACAGTTGCACGTTTATAACATCGAGTCCAGAAGTTCGATGCCGGTTTCAAATGATTCTTTTAACATTTGGCCTGCCTTTTCAGCAGACAGTTCAAAACTCGCTTATATACGTCGTTCCGGATTGGAAGGCAATCGGGCTGAACCATCAGACAAGATAATCGTTAATTACTTGCAAACAGGCAAAGAAATCGGCATACCTTTAAAATCAGGAGAATCGGCATTTTCCCCGCGGTGGTCGTCCTCCGGAGAGGACACGCTGGCTTTTTCGCTAACATCGGTAACAACCGAAAATGGCCGACCTCTGTTTCGCAGAGACTTATACCTGCTTACGAAAGGCGGTCTATTGCGGAGGCTTACACAAAGCGGAGACATTGGCCGATACACCTGGGATTGGGATCCATCAGCAAGGAAAATAGCATTTGTTCGGAACCTTTCGACCGACCACCACAACAGCGCTGGACCCGCCGGCATATATTTGCTGGAGGTAGAAAACGGAAATACAATCCGCGTGGAAACCAGTTCCGATGTAACGAAATTGCAGATTGAAAATTTATGCTGGGCTCCGGGTGGCAAGCAACTTATTTTAAGCGTTTTTTGCGAAAACGGACAAGACATATTTCGTCTCAATGTCGCAACCGGTAAGCTTGAAAGAATTACGATGGACGGACATAGCGAAAGCGCCGAGCCGTGGCCCTCGGTCGGCAAAATGATATTCATTCGCAATGGAAGCGAAGTTTGGACTTGCAAACTGGATGGATTCAGACCATCGAGACTCTTGTAGGCATCAAAAACAAGGGCGAAGCCGGTCATTATCGAACCGGCTTCGTATCACAGCCCCTGAGTCCCTCTGTAGGAGCGGTGGTAATTTTTTTGGCGCGCAAGCTCTCCCCCTTGCGAAGGGACCGCCTCAAAAGCTCATTGGTTTACAAGCGCGAATTTAACGCCAACCATGAACTTGTGATCTCCCCCATTTTCCAATTTCCTCACCCGGACTACGTGGCCTTTGCAGGCAATGCTGCCTACTTCCGGGATAGGATCGGTCTCAACATAAAGCTCTGTGCCGACTCGCAGTTCTCTATCGGTTATAAGCGACATTCCACCAAGACTGTAGTCTTTGCACTGAGCGTCGATTGTTTGGTCAAGAGTAGAAATTTTATATCTAAGTCCGACATTTGCGAGATGTCTTTTATGTTGTCTTCGTTGGGTTTGATATATGACACAAGGTTTTTCAAGAACCAGAGTTTTATCTTCTTCACGGAAATTGGCAACTGAAGTGCTGAAGCTGTAAAATGCCTCCTCGGCGGCGAGCCCGACGCGCACGACTGTTCTGCTTGGTATTTGTAGAATACTACCGTCTTTTTCCAATGCCTGCACGATTAGGAAGCGGTCCAGCCGGTCAATAATTCGGCTTGTATAACTACCGCTAGTCGAGCCGTTGTATACTTCTATCTGCACTGGTCGGCCTGGTGAAAAAAGAACAGAAGTTTGTGGCTGTTTTGAACTATCGAGCGATTCGCCGTTCAGGCAATTTGACTTAGAAGTTGCATCCACGAGCGTCACTAGGCTATCCAAGTCGAAAGGTTTACTAACGTAGGCGCAAGCACCTTTGCTCATAGCCTGTTCAACTGTTTCGGAGCCTTCGCAAGCGGTCATTACAATAACAGGGATTCTTTCGTCTAGGTGACGGATTTCGCCAAGCACGGTCAGTCCATCCTTTTTGGGGAGGATGAGGTCAAGAAGAACGACGTCGAATGCACCTTCCTTGACCTGTTCGACCGCCTGAACTCCGTCGTGAACCGCGACGACGCTATACCCATTTTTCGATAATTTTGCGCCGAGGATGCGGCAGAGGTTTACCTCATCATCCACGACAAGAATGCTGCCCTTGCTCAACATAACTCCTTATGCCTCCACCCTCGCGCCCGCTTCTAACGTGCAGATAAGGGCACGCGGGACCTTTTCACGTCTCTCTCCTGATTGAAATAATGCAAAAAACGTGCCATTGAACAATGACTTCACAATACTTTGTAGGTATAATTAACAGGTAACATTTGTTTAGCATTGCTAAATAAATGGCAATCCGCTGAAAGGCGCTATTGACCAAACTTCTTGCGATGTTATTCGGAGCCCAAATTGTCAAATAAAACCGCTGTCGCAATTACCCGATGTGCAAAATATGTTCCAAACGAAGTGCAAAAAGCTGTCCGTTCAGCATTTGAATTAATTGGCGGCGTAGAGTCATTTGTCCTGCCGGGACAAAAGGTTTTATTAAAACCAAATTTGCTTGGTGCAAAGCCTCCCGCCATAGCTGCAACTACCCACCCCGCTATAGTCGAAGCCGTGGCAAAGGAAGTAATGAACGTTGGAGGAATACCGGTAATCGGAGACAGCCCGCCATTTAGGGGCCAAACCGAGAAAACTTGGCGCCAGCTGCTTGAGATTACAGAAATGCAAGAAGTGGCAAACCGCCTCGAAATACAAATTGTCGACTTCGATTTCAATTGGCGTGAAACTGAGACTAGCGGAAAATATTTCAAAAAAATGCCAATTGCGAATGCGTTTTTCGAAGCAGATGTTGTGATCAACTTGCCAAAATTGAAGACTCACGGGCTTACAGGATTCACTGGAGCGATAAAAAATATGTTTGGTTGCGTACCTGGTTTGATAAAGAGTAGGCTTCATTTGCAGGCCGCCGATGACAGGGAGCTTTTCGCTCAGATGCTAGTGGACGTTTTCTCAGTTTGCAAGCCCAATTTGAACATCATGGACGGCATAGTAGCAATGGAAGGGTGCGGACCTGGACACGGAACTCCGAAAGAAGTAGGCGTAGTCATAGCTGGCATTGATGCAGTCGCAGTGGATGCTACTGCTTGCAGGGTTGTCGGAATAGAGCCCGATTCGATTGATATGATCAGGCTTGCCAATAACGATGGGCTTGGAACGGCAAAACTTGAGGAGATAACAATTTTAGGATCTTTTTTGGAAGAAGTTTCAATCGAAGATTTTCAGCCATCTCCCACCAGCGGAGCGGGGCTTTCGGAGATACCCAGATTTTTGCACGGCCCATTGCGAAGATGGTTCGTTCCGATGCCAAGAGTTTCCAAATCCAAATGCACAGGATGCGGCGATTGCGCCAAAGTTTGCGCTATAGAGGCGATGAAGGTAGAGAAGCGACGAGGGAGGCGTGTAGCATTTGCCGACCTCGACAAGTGCATTGCTTGCTATTGTTGTGACGAAGTCTGCCCAAGCGAAGCAATCGATTTGCGGAAAAGCAGATTGGGAGAAATGCTGGGCAAACTGACGCTTAGTGGGTTCAAATGGGCTTTGCAAAAGCACTCGAGAAGGATAAGGTATTGAGGTGTACAAAAAAATAGGGCTTGATTACAGCCCCGATTTACCACATTTCACTGGCCCGACTGTTGGGCGATCAGTCTGACCTGCCAGGAGGTAGTGAAAGGAGAAAAAGAAGCATCGGGATAATAGCAATAGGAAAGATTCTTGTCAAGTATTTTTAGGAAAATAATTAAAAAATTAGTTAACTTAACCAAACAATTTTTGGTGTCAATATTTCAGAAGCGCTATAGCTGCGCATTCGATGCCCTCTCCTTTACCAATAGCGCCCAAGCCTTCAGCAGTGGTAGCCTTTATCGAAACTTTGTTCTCCGGGATTTTCAAAATAGCAGCTATGGTTCTACGAATTTCCGGGGCTTTAGGGGCGATTTTAGGACGCTCGGCAACCACGGTGACATCTATGTTTGCGATAGAAAAATTGTTTTGCTTCAACAATTCACTCACCCGTTCGAGCAATTCGGTGCTCCTGATTCCAGAATATTCAGGATCTGTGTTTGGGAAAAGCTTGCCGATATCGCCGAGCGATGCCGCCCCAAGCAAAGCGTCGGATACTGCGTGAAGCAACACATCGGCATCTGAATGCCCGAGCAAGCCGGTCTCTCCCGGGAATTCTATTCCGCCCAAATAAAGCTTGCGGCCTTCTGCAAATTTATGGATATCGTATCCGTAACCTATTCTAAAAGTGTTTGTGTCGCCACGAAAAGCCAATACAGCCTCGGCCGCGGCGAGATCGGTTGGTGTTGTGATTTTTATATTTTCGTATGACCCCATAACTATCTTAACAGGATGCCGCACGGCCTCGACAAGTGAAGCATCGTCTGTTGCATTCAGGCCGAAATCCCGTGCGTGCCTATAGGCACGAAGAATGATTTCCCGCCGAAAAGCCTGCGGTGTTTGAGCCGCAAAGAAGTGAGTGCGGTCGGTGGTTTCCTTTATGAAATGATGGTCGTCGACTAGCTTAAGTGTGTCTACAACAGGGATAGCAGCAATTGCAGCGCCAGAATGTTCTGCTTCCGCTCGGCAAGCGGATATGAGTTGTGGCGAAACCAGAGGCCTTGCTCCGTCGTGAATCGCGATTATTTCAGCATTTTCGACAGCGGCTAGCCCGAGTTCTACCGAATCCTGCCTACTTTCACCCCCAGGAATTATCTTAGCAAGTTTTTGCCAAGAGTTTTTTCGAGCCAATTCTTTAAAGTCATCGATTTTTTCTGAATTTACAACAAGAACAATTTCATCGACATCGCTGCAGTTTTCAAACGCGTCAAGAGTGTGTTCGATGACCATTTTCTTGCCAAGCGGCGCAAACAGTTTGTCTTTTTTCTTACCGAATCTTTCGCCGCGTCCCGCCGCTACGATCAGCGCGGTCATTCCGCTCAAAGCTTTCCACCTCTTCTTCGACTTCATCCAGTGGGCTAGCAAATATCATCTTTCCAGCCACGGTTTGGAGGACGCTTGTGACGACTACGTCCAAAGTTTCGCCGATGTATTTGCGCCCTTGTTCAACGACTATCATAGTGCCGTCGTCTAAGTAGCCAATGCCTTGGTTGGATTCTTTGCCTTCCTTGATGATAGTGACTTTCATTTCTTCACCAGGGAGCACGACTGGTTTAAGGGCGTTGGCTAGCTCATTAACGTTAAGAACGCGGACACCTTGCAATTCTGCGACTTTATTGAGGTTATAGTCATTTGTAACAATGACTCCCCGAGCATCGATAGCCATTTTTACGAGCTTGGTGTCAACCTCTTCGCCACCATTGCCAGAATCGTTTGGATACTGCTGAATGTGCAAAGTGGTGTCTTTGCGCATCTGGTTTAGGATATCCAATCCCCTTCGCCCGCGCGCACGTTTCAATGAATCGTTGGAGTCGGCAATTTGCTGGAGTTCGTCAAGGACAAACTGCGGCACCATAATTGGCCCATCTAGGAAACCTGCGCGGCAGATGTCCGCTATTCGGCCGTCTATGATGACATTTGTATCCAATATCTTAGGTTTTCCGAGAGTTATTTCTTCGCTCTTTTTTACTTGAACGGCAGGACCTAAACGTAGTTCATCTTTCATGCTGAGCGCGGCTACTACTCCGAGGTAGCTCATGACTATCGCGATAATAAGGTTCACCCAAACGTTGGGGTGAAGGCTTGCGCTTATAAGTACTGTAAGAATGAGGCCTATGACCAGGCCAAAGAAAAGGGCGAGTTTCTCTTGCGGGGACATTTTCTCTACATTCGTTCGGATTTTGTAAAGGAAACCGTAGATGGGAGCCGAAACTAAATATCCCAGAATGGCGCCCAGCATAGTGAACGCGGCAAAAAGGGTTGCTCGTTCTCGGGTGGAAAGTGGCCCGCGCACTCGCAGCTCGCTCAAAGGGATAAACCCGAAAAGTTTTCCGCTTTGCGTTCCGCTTAAAAAATCTGCAAACTTGGGTCCAATCCAGCTTCCTGCCACGATTCCGGCAAAAATTAGGCAGAAAGTGAGAAGAGGGTGCGATTGTTTAAAAGATCTGCCCAAAATCTATCACCTCCTTTCAGAAATTACTTAGAATAATCTAGAATACTATACTATAAGCAGTTACAGCGGGCAAGTTTTGAAGTAAATGCCTTGTAAAGGTTCTGTTCTACGTGTAAAATTTTTGGATGAAGATGATGGCTTTGACTCTGGGTTTGAAATGCTGGCGCAGCGTCAAGCATTATGCCGCCAACAAGGAGTGCGCGAAGAAGTCGAGTCTGGAATGAAGATGACGATAATAGTTGGCGAAAAATATCGAACGCGAATGTGTTGGGATGTTGAGTGATATTGCCCCGGCTTAGCTTGGAATGATTAAGCGCGGGGCAATGGTTATATTATTCAATAACTTATTCAGCACCTTGCTAGGTAACTATCTCAATCCATTCTCGTTGAAGAACTGGGAATATTTCATATCCGATCCTTTGATGTGATTTTTAAGCCAGTCACTTAAGAAGTTCATCACCTCAATAGATAAACCAAGTTTTCCTTTCTGGAACCCGTCTTTAAACTGTGAAACCTTTTGGACAAAGGCAGAATGTTCATTTTTATGGTTGATTGTTTCCGGGTAGCCGAATTGGTCGAAGTATTTTTCTTCTGTATTGAAATGCGTCGAAGTATAGTTGATTAAGCCGCTTACAGTTTTGCCCAGAACGTCCTTTCCTTTTCCGTCCTTCATTGCATCATTGAGTTCATTAATCATAGATATCAATTTTTTATGCTGCAGGTCAATTTCGTTGACTTTCACGCTAAAGCTATCGTCCCACTGAATCAATGCCATCTTAACCACCTACTATTTTTTTTGTTTTTTTCCATATAGCGGCCGACCTATAAAATAGTTTCTTCGGATTTGGTATTTAAGAAATGAATGACAAAAATGGGTGAGGTGTTATGCCCCGATATCGTAAAAGGAGAGGTTAAACGATTTTTAACACGGTGGGATTGTCAATACGTAATTCGTTTTAAAAAGTGGCTCGCGTTATCCGGTATATTATATATTTTATGACGATACTTGACGTGTATTTGCAATAGTTTCTGCGTACCCTGACTTTTGGAATGTTCGAAAAAATCTATTTGTTGCCCTAAGAGACTATACGCTGTTTTTGGTAGTGTTGGAGTTTGAGTCGGTTATATTAACGAAAAGTTACGAAGAAGATGGTCCTCGATAGCGCCAATGCCTTACCACGTCTCAAGCATCGGTGCCCCAGTTTCCAGGGCATTTTTTAAGGAATGACAGATATCCACAAAGCATTTGAAGATCCATAATATGTTGACTGCCCATGGGTTATGCGGGTATCATTGGCGAGTGAGGCATCTATTCAGGAGCTCATTTTGGACGACCAGAAAATACCCCAACCTGATTTGGAAATACGCAGAACCCTTCCGCAGCCGAGTGGATGCTATAGGCGTTTGGCTATTGGATGCGCCGCGGCGACGCTATGCATACTTTTGGCAATAGCCGCGACGAATATTTTGATTCTTCGCCATCCCGGGGCAAAAAAACTTTTCGAAAGAGCGCAAGAGATAGCGTCTTGCCAGCAACATATGAAGCTTATTGGCAAAGCGCTGGAAAGGTACGAGATTCGACATAACGAATATCCAGATAAATTGTCCGACTTATATCCCGATTTCCTTTCAAGTAAGGAAGTGTTGCGGTGCCCTTTGGATAAGCGAAAAAATGAAGATGGGTTGGAGAGTTATGTTTACATCAAACCGGCGCCGAATGCCTCGGGTGACACTCCCATTCTTATATGCAAGCGACATGCCGTTATTGATGGGTCGCCTCCTCCGGATTTGATATTATATAAAAATGGGAAAATAGCAATGTCGCCGTCTATAAAAGCGCAACCTTGACACTGCCCCGCTCAGGTGGTATATTTCTCTCGGGCTAGCCAGACACCGCGAGACAACTTAATCCACAAATCCGCAAAAAGTGTAACCCGCGGCGAAATCCCCTGTCCAAGAATGATTCGGCACGATATCATAGGTCTGCACGTCATAACAGATGAAAGCCTAATGAAGGGAAGAACACACCTTCAGATTGCTGAAGCTGCCGCATTGGGTGGAGCTAAAGTTATTCAGTACAGAGACAAGAACGCTTCCGGCAGAAAAATGTATGAAACAGCTTTAGCCCTTAGGGAACTTACGGCGAAAAGCGGAGTTGTATTCATAGTGAACGACCGTGTCGACATCGCAGCTGCGGCAAATGCGGACGGCGCGCATATTGGGCAGGAAGACGTTCCATTGGAAGCCGCGAGGCGCATTCTAGGAAATGAAAAAATTATTGGCGTATCCGCAAACAGCCTGGAAGAAGCGCTTGAAGCAGAGAAAGGCGGGGCGGACTATATTGGCCTAGGACCGATATTTGAAACGGCGACAAAAACCGATACGGATGCGGCAATAGGGCTAGAGGGTTTGAAAAAGGTTGCCGCGGCGCTAAGCATCCCTGCTATAGCAATTGGCGGCATCAAACAAGAGCACGTCCAGCCCATTATGCGAAATGGCGCCGGAGGTATTGCAGTTATATCGGCTGTTGTTTGTGCAAAAGATATGGTTTTAGCTACCCGTGAAATTGTGAATACTTTAAATGAGAATATTATATAGCCGACGTTAGATTCAAGGAGGCTTACTTTTATGACACAGTTAGAAATGGCGCGACTGGGAAAAACAACCGCGGAAATGGAAAAAGTTGCCGCGGATGAACATATAGAACTGAGCAAACTTGTCCAGCTTGTGGCTGAAGGTTTAGTGGTTATTCCAAAAAACCTAAATCGTGAATTGGAAAGTCCACGGGCAATAGGCAAAGGATTAAGGGTTAAAGTCAATGCGAATGTGGGAACTTCGGCCGACTTTCCGGATGTAGAGCCTGAATTGCAAAAGCTAAGGGCGGCAATAAAAGCAGGGGCAGATGCAGTCATGGATCTTTCGACTGGAGGCGACTTGCCTTCTATTCGAAGAAAAATGCTTGCGGAATCTTCGATTCCGCTGGGGACTGTTCCTATCTATGAAGCTGCGATAGAGGCTGCTGTCGCCAAAGGCTCCGTAGTGTCAATGTCTGAGGATGATATTTTCAGGGTGATCGAATCCCAAGCAAAAGACGGTGTGGATTTTATAACGGTCCACTGCGGAGTGACACGGGAAACAATTGCGAGGCTTCAAAGGCAATGCAGAATTGCAGATGTGGTCAGCCGCGGGGGGGCTTTTTTGGTATGCTGGATGCTTGGAAATGAGGCGGAGAACCCTCTGTATTCGAGGTATGATGACTTACTCGATATTGCGCGCAAATACGACGTGACGCTTAGCTTGGGAGACGGGCTACGGCCGGGCTGCTTAGCCGATGCAACGGACAGGGCGCAAGTTCAAGAATTGATAATTCTCGGCGAGCTAGTAAAGCGTGCTCGAGAGGCGGGAGTGCAGGCAATGGTTGAAGGGCCTGGGCACGTTCCGCTTGACCAAGTGGCTGCGAACGTCACCCTTCAAAAACGCCTATGTGAAGGCGCGCCGTTTTACGTCCTCGGTCCCTTAGTAACAGATATAGCGCCTGGATATGACCATATCACCTCCGCGATCGGTGGAGCGCTAGCCGCAATGGCAGGCGCTGACTTCCTGTGCTATGTCACCCCTTCAGAACACCTCGGTCTTCCGACGGTTCAAGACGTGATTGACGGCGTTATGGCGGCGCGCATAGCCGGGCACGCTGCAGACATTGCCCGAGGTTATCCTGGAGCTGCGGAATGGGATAGGCAGATGTCCGTTGCCAGAAAAGCGCTGGATTGGGAAAAGCAAATACAACTTGCAATCAACCCTGATAAAGCGAGAAATTTGAGAGGCGAAAGGTCTTTGGAGGGCGAAGAAGCCTGTTCTATGTGCAGCAGTTATTGCGCAATGAAAGTAGTCAAAGAATATCTCGGCGAAACCAAGCCTAAAGTGGAGGCCTAGCGGCTTTTGCGCATATCGGATTTTGGTGGCGAGCAATCACTTATAAAATTAATCGCAGAAAAGTTTGGTGCGGTTTCTGGAGGCAGACTTCTCAAGCCCATAGGCGATGATACCGCAGTGATAAGCATTGGACAAAAAGCACTACTACTGACCTGCGATATGCTTATCGAGAACACTCATTTCAGGCGGGATATAATAGATGCGTATTCCTTGGGCTGGAAATCTGTTGCCGTCAATCTCAGCGATATAGCGGCAATGGGCGGCATTCCAGAGTACACTCTCATTTCGTTGGGCATTAGCGATGCAGAGGTTTCGTGGGTCGATGAGTGTTATAAAGGAATCGCCGAATGTTGCAAGGCGTATGGTTCTTCTTTGATTGGAGGCGACACTTGCGTAAGCGAAATCGGTGAGGTATGGAGCGTTTTTCAAACGGGCCAAGTCGATCGCGAAAAAGTGCTTTACAGAAATGGCGCACGCCCTGGCGATCTCGTGATGGTTACTGGCAGTTTAGGCAGTTCCAGAGCGGGGTTGGAAATGCTATTGAAGTACGGCCTGGATGAATCAATAAGGGTGAATCAATCAGCTGTCTTTTGCCATTTAAAGCCAAAACCCAGAATATTGGAGGGACAACTTTTATCGAAGATCGGCGCGACAGCTTGCATGGACGTAAGCGATGGGCTTGCATCAGATTTGCCAAAAATGTGTGAGGCAAGCGGGACGGGCGCCGAAATAGAAACGGAAAAGATACCGTATGGGCAAGATGTCGAATTAGCTGCGGAAAAATTGGGAATATCCGCTGAACGGCTTGCAATTGAAGGCGGCGAAGACTACGAACTCTTGTTCACTATAAATCCTGATGACGAGGACATCGTATACCGATCTTTCACAAAAAATCAGCTGGTGCAAGTCACACAGATTGGTATAATTACCGATGAAAAAAGTGTATTGTTGAAAAACAAAGATGGCTCCAAGACGCCGCTTGCAGGCGGCTGGCAGCATTTTCCAAAGGGATAGAATTGAAAACTGTAGTTAGGCGGATAACGAATAGCTGTGAAGAGACCATCGCCTTAGGGAAAAAATTGGGTTCCCTGCTCCGAGGTGGGGAAGTATTGGCGATGACAGGGGATTTAGGCTCCGGCAAGACAACTTTCACCAAAGGGTTGGCAGAAGGGCTTGGGATTCACGGCACGGTGTTCAGCCCGACTTTCACATTGGTGCACGAGTACCCTGGCCCCATAAAGCTTTACCATATCGACCTTTACAGAATTTCCGGCGAAGAGGCAATAGAAGACCTAGGTTTGGAAGAATATTTCGACGCCGGCGGGGTGTGCGTTATTGAATGGAGTGAAAGGCTCGGGTGTTATAAACCTCCTAACCGCATAGACATCTCCATTGTATCAACAGGCGAAGATGAAAGATCGATAGAGATAGCTGCTATCGGTCCGGATTTCGAGCCGGTAATTTCTTCTTTTTGCGAAGAGAAAATTTGTAATTTGGGCAAATAAACGCGCTGAAATCGTTTTAATTGGATTTGAAATTATTTCGAAGGGCGCTCTTCGTTATCGCGAATGATCGCATTTTCTCCGATTTCGTTGATAATCTCGATCCCATTTGCGCCATTATTGCCAGTTATTATTGCGTGTTTGAGCCCCTTTCTAAGAGCAATGCTCGTTTCCAAAGAAGCAAAAGAACAGCTATTTATCTGTAATTTGCCGTTATAGGCTTCAATCAGGGGCTTTTTAGGCTCTCGGCCGTCGCCGCTACTAAAAAAGCAATCGGAAAGAGAGAGATAAACTGAGCCGTTGCTAACAATATTTTGTTTCGATGGTCCCCAGAATGCGCAATTCACAAGGCGGATTGAACCAGATGCGGTAGGTTCAACTACTATTTGTATTGGATTGTCACCGGTGAAAGCAACGAACTGGCCGTTTGTTATTAAAAGGCCCATATATTGTATGGATTCTACCACAATGCATCTTTGAGCAGCGTCTGCGCCGATGCCGCTGAACTGTCCATTACAAGCGCCTTTGGATGTTCCAATAAATCTATAGCCTATTTTTACAGGGAAAACGAAAGTATTGGTCACGTATTCCCAATCTGTCCGCCCGAAAATGAACGCCTCACAGTTTTTCCACATATACTCGAAGACGGGATCCCATTCGCCTCCAACCTGAGAAGCCGACCACCAATGGCAATGAAACTGGACGTTCTCTATTCGGCCAATATCCGTGCAGCCGTCAACCATTATTCCGCGGCGCAAAACACAACCGTATACACTGCGGATGCGATGCCGGACGTTTGACTCGGGACCGACTTTTATGCCGTTATAACTATTAATCAATGTGACATTTTCGATAGTGTTGTCTCCGCCGGTCAAATGGAAGGTCCATGGATAAGGCCGTATGTCCCTGGGTTTTTGGTCATGATAAAAAACAGTGATGCCGCTTACCGAGCAGGAATCACCCAAAGTAAAAAGGGGTTCGGCGTTTTCATTATCCTTGCCGTTTTTTGCCAATATAACAGACCCTATCAATGGCGATATATATTGCGGCGATTTCGCGGAGCCCACGAGGTGAACGCCAACAGGAACCTTCAAACTATGTTCGACTAAGTATTTGCCCGGTGGAATCAACACGACTCCGCCTTTTTCTGCGGCCGCATTCATTGCCGCTTGAATTGCCGAGGTATCATCGGTTTTACCGTCGCCTTTCGCGCCAAAAGCTATTACATTAAAAACTCCGTCGATATTCAAAGGCATTGTTTCCTCACAATAAACACGATTTGCAGTTAGGAACATTGAAAGAAAAACTAGGATACTAATTAGCCTCAAAAAAAGTGCCTCCATTCAAGAAAATTATTCTAATTTTAAGAGAACGGATAAAGTTATCCTGCATTGCATAAAAATCGCAAAAACTTAAGATGGAAGGATTTTTCAATACGCCGCGGGATGTTCTGTTCGATTGGTTTTCAATTTCGATGGAAATTTTTTTGCATCACTCGATACTCAATTAGTTTAGCCATTTGTCAAGGCCAGAAAGGGTTTTTGTTTTGGGCAGCAAGGTGCAAGGCGTTGGTAATTGTAAAAAATATATAGTTGTCCGAATATGATCGATCAAAGGCCTATGGCAGCGGCAGCTATTTCGGCCAAGTTAATCAAAGGGGTTGGAAACACGCCAAAAACCAACATCACTGTGGCACAAGCGGCCAGTATAGCCGCGTTGTAAGGCCCTGTTCTACCGAAATCGGAAACCTCGTTTGTTTTTGAATACATCACTGCGAGAACTCTTAGGTAGTAAAAAGCAGAAATGCCGCTATTCAACAGCGCAATAACCACCAGAGGCCATAGACCTGCTTTGAATGCCGCGGTTAAAATCAGGAACTTTGCAAAGAAGCCAGAGGTCATAGGAATGCCTGTCAAAGAGAGCATAGCGAGGGCCAAAGCCGCGGCTACAGCTGGGCGATGGAATGCGAGTCCTCGATATGACTCTAAGTTTTCCAAATCTCCCGCATTCTCACGGCAGGATACCACAGTCACTGCTCCGAAAGCCGCTATTGTGGTTGCTGAATAAGAAACAACGTAGAAGAGCGCTGAAGAATTACCGTCGGAAGTTCCGGCTAAAAGCGGTATTAAAAGATAGCCGATATGCGCCACCGAAGAATAAGCAAGCAAGCGCTTTAAGTTCGGTTGCAATAAAGCAAGAAAGTTGCCTGTGAACATAGTGGCGACAGCAATGAAGCTAATAGAAAACCAAATTGTGCGGTCATTTGCGAGATCGGCGTTGGCGAATAGCCGCAAAAAGATTGCGAAAACAGCGCCTTTAGCTCCGGATGCTATGAAAGCGGCAACTGGCGGAGGGGCGCCCTGATATACATCCGGCGCCCAAAAATGGAACGGGGCGGCGGCTAATTTGAAACCTAGACCGACTATAATCAATGCATAGCCTAGATATGCAAGGAATGTGTAACCATTAGCCGCGGCAGCGGTGGGAATGGCACGGAAATCCATTGTGCCGAACTCGGCATATAGCAAAGCTACCCCGAAAAGCAAAAAAGCGATTGAAACCGCGGCAAGGACGAGGTACTTTATCGAAGCTTCTATGGGACTTTGTTTGCCCTTGAAATAACCTACAAGCGCATAAAGGGAAACACTAAGGATTTCTACCCCCAAAATGAACGACACGAAATGAGCGCTGCAGGCGATGGTCACCATTCCAGTAGTCGCCAAAAGGATAAGTATGTAGTAGGCTTCAGCGCGACGGACCCGGTTTGCGACGTATTGTCGGCTAAGAAGAGTGATAAAAAACGCAGCCAACAAGGAGAATCCCGTTACAAACTCTGAAAAAGCGTCTATTCGGATTAAAGCAGTATCGGAACGAGGAATGTATTTGAGCCCGACAAAAAGAGTAGAAAATGCGGCGGCAAGGCTGAAAAGTGCCATTCCGAATATTGCTTTATGGCTTCGCCAGAATGCAGCGGCTACCATAATGAGAACCGCGCCATAAGCGACAACTATTAACGGTAAAAGGGTCAAAAAATCTGCGACTGTTTTCATTTCACTGACACCTCGGCTAAATGCATTTCCGAAGAGACAGCCGCAGGCTGATTGACAGCCGTCAAGACCGGTTTAGGGAATAATCCCAAAAGAAAAATCAATATAGCCAAAGATGCAAGCAAGCAAGTTTCTCTTAGGTTCAGGTCAGGGACGGACCAACCATTGTCGTTCGGGCCCAACATCGAAGCCTGAATCAGTTTGAGGCCATAAACTGGAGCAAGAATAACCCCCAAGCCGGCCAATACAGCGAGTGCGGGGCTTACTTGGAAAGTTCCTAGAAGGATAAGAAACTCTCCCACAAAGTTCCCCAGACCAGGGAGCCCGAGCGCCGCGAGGGCAAAAAGCATCGTGAATCCGCCCATTTTTGGGACTACTGCCCAAAGACCTCCTAGTTTCATTAGTTCGCGGGTATGAGTGCGTTCTTGGATCATTCCGGCAATTAGGAAAAGGGCTCCGGTAGAGATTCCGTGGCAGACCATTTCCATTACCGCGCCTTTGAAAGATATTTCCGTTCCAGCGTACAGTCCGAGAAGGACAAAACCGAGGTGGCTCACACTTGTATAGGCGACCATACGCTTGAAATCGCGCTGAGAAAAAGCTTGGAACGCACCGTAGATTATTCCTAAGACCCCTAAAAGCATAGCCGCTGGGCGAATTAATTCCGATGCTTCAGGAAACAGAGGCAAAGCGAATCGATAAACTCCATAGGCGCCGGTTTTAAGCATCAACCCAGCAAGAATGACACTGCCGGCAGTCGGGGCTTCGGTGTGAGCGTCAGGAAGCCAAGTATGCAGAGGGAACATTGGCAATTTAACCGCGAATCCCACGAAAAATCCCATCATAAGCCAAAATGCAGCCCGGGTTTGGGTTGGCGACGCCAAGAGGATCGAATAATCGAAGGTATAGATTCCCGTTGAACGGCCATGGAGAATGTATAAACCGATTATCGCCGCCAGCATAAAGAGTCCGCTGAAAAAAGTGAATAGGAAAAACTTCACGGCCGCATAAAGGCGGTTTTCGTGGCCCCAAAAACCGATCAAGAAATACATTGGCACCAGCATCAATTCCCAAAAGAAATAGAGGAGGAAAAGATCCCAAGCCAAGAATACGCCTACGATACCCGCCAAAAGGCTCATAAGAGCGAGGTGATATATTCCGACCATTTCTTTTATTTCTGTCCACGAACAAGCAACGGCTATCAAGCCCAGCAAGCCGGTTAAAACCACCATCAAAAGGCTGACTCCATCTAACTGGAGATGGAAACTGATGCCATATTTCGGGATCCAAGGATGGCTATATTCCAGAAGCAAGCTCTCGCCGTATGAGCGAATCCAAAGCGAAGAAGCCAAAATAAGTTGTAATCCGGCCGCTGCAAGAGCTGAAATCCTTGCTGCCAGTGGACTCCAAGCTGATAGAATCCACGCTATCAATCCTCCCAATGCGGGCAATAAAATAAGCCAAACGAGCTCAACCATTAATCCTTACCGAAGAAACAACGCTATAATAACAACAAAAATGGATCCGCAAACCAAGCCCGCAGCATAATCGCGCAGCTTGCCTGTCTGCAAAACAGTAAGAGCCCTGTTCGCATATGCGACGGCTGCTGCCATTCCGGCAAATACGTAGTCAATGCAGTCCTGCCTGTTGGCATAAGCGATGAACTTGAATGGGCGGACAAATATTCGATCGTAAATCCAGTCGAACCCAAAACCCGATTTCAGGAATGAATGGACGACTTTCCCTGTTGTCGTTTTGCCAAAAGCCTCCGACCATCGCCTGCGGGTCATATATAAATATGCGATATAAATCCCGATAAACGATTCGAAAGCAGATATTGAAATAAGCGACCATTCTGCGTTATGCGTACTCCTTGCCAGATCGAAAGGCGTTTTGGGGAAAACGGTCCTAAACATTGCGCCCCAAGGATCATAATGCAGGATAACTTCGGGCATCTCTACAAAGCCGGCGATTATGGAAAAAACTGCAAGGATGGCTAGTGAAAGTTTCATAAGAGAACCGGGGTAGGCCGATATTTCGTGATCACGCTCTCCATAAAACACTAAGAAAAATACGCGAAATGAGTAAATGCCTGTTAACAAAGCGCCTATCAATGCGGCCATCCAAAACCAAGTGTTTCCAAGTTTCGAGCCGTAGCTTGCCCAAAGAATCGCGTCTTTGCTGTAAAAACCAGCGGTGACGAGAGGGAGCGCCGAAATGGATGACGCTCCGATTAGGAACGTCCAATAAGCCCAAGGAAGTTTCTTTCGAAGGCCTCCCATTCTGAAGATGTTGTGTTCGTGATGAAGGGCGTCGATAACTATTCCGGCAGAAAGGAACAAAAGGGCCTTGAAAAACGCGTGAGTCATCAGATGAAAAATGGCCCCTGTGTATGAACCAACTCCGAGGGCAAGAAACATATAGCCGATTTGGCTGACGGTTGAATATGCCAGCACGCGTTTAATGTCACTTTGGGCTAGGGCGCAAAGACCCGCGTATAAGAGTGTAACGCTGCCGATTATTGCAACAGCAAAGCTTGCCCTTGGCGATATTTCAAATATGAAGTTCATCCTGGCGATTAAATAAACTCCAGCCGTTACCATAGTGGCTGCGTGGATTAACGCGCTAACCGGAGTTGGGCCCGCCATCGCATCCGGAAGCCAAGTATGCAAAGGAATCTGCGCAGATTTTCCGACAGCGCCGCCAATGAATAAAAATGCTATGAGCGTGGCTATTGCCCCAGCTGTGGGAAGCGCCAGCGGGGCAACCGCGCGAATAGTCAGGATGTCAAGGCTTCCGATTTCTCTAAATAGGAGAAACAGCCCGATCATCAATGCTGTATCGCCAATTCTGGTAAGAATGAACGCCTTTTGAGCGGCGAAACCATTGGCTTTGTCTTTGTACCAAAAACCGATCAAAAGGTAAGAGCACAAGCCGACCCCTTCCCAACCTAGGAAAAGCACAAGCAGGTTATCCGCTAGGACTAGAGTGAGCATGGCTCCGACAAAAAGGTTCATATAAGCTAGAAAACGCCTGTAACCGTCCTCGCCATACATCGATTGCGATGCATAAAGGTGGATAAGGAAAGCAACGAAGGTTACAACCGCAGCCATTACAAGGGAAAGGGCATCAAAATAGAAACCCATCTTTATGGAGAAATCGGAAGCCTTCATCCATTCCCATAAAACGCTACGCAATGGGATAATTTTAGGAGCGGACAGCATTTGAAGCCCAAGAACGGACACCACAATAAACGAGGAACCTACGGAGAGGCAGCCTATTACACCGGCAGCGAATTTGGGCATTCGCGCACTGGTGAGCAATAGCAACAAAGCGCCTGCAAAAGGCAGAAGTGGAATCCAAGGCAACAGATTGTTAGTATTCGTTATCATTAACGCTTTATTTTGGAGCTAACCTTTCAACTGGCTGATTGCTTCGGTATCGGTATCTTTGGAAATATGGAATAAGCGCAAGACAAGCGCCAACCCGACAGCAACTTCGGATGCGGCAATTGCAAGAATAACGATGAATACGATTTGGCCATCCGGTTGCGTCCATTTTGCGGAAGCCGCAATAAAAGCTATTGCGGCAGCAGTCAGCATTATTTCTAGAGACATCAAAACAAACAACAGGCTCCGGCGGGAAAGCACTCCAAAAACACCAATTGAAAAAATTATTGCGGATAATATCAACATATGGCTTAAAGGTATATTAGTCATCTGCATCCTCCAGCCTGGTTGGTATAACGCCAAGATGAAAGGCAGCTACAAGCGCTGCCACAAGCAGAATTGAAGCCAGTTCGACCGCGATAAGATAATCTGTGTATAGTATGCGGCCCACTTCCTTGGGTTGAACAGTAAAGACAGCCATTGGCGAATGATCGTGAATTAGCCCTATTGTTAAACCTGCGAGCAAGATAGCCGTCAAGAGTCCAGGGAGAGCTGCTATTGAGGCGAAAACGCTTTTCTGGCATATATCAGTTGCTTCTTTGTTAAGCATCATCACCACGAAGATGAACAACACCATTATCGCCCCAGCGTAAATTATCAGTTGCAAAGCAGCCGCAAATGGTGCTCCAAGGGCCAAAAATATCACTGCCGATGAAATGAGCATCGTTATGAGGTATAAAAGAGCGTGCATCGCATTAGAGCGGGTAACTGACATTATAGCGGAAATAATTGCTATGGCCGAAGAAATGTAAAACAGAGCATTCACGGCATTAGGTCCTTTAAATCGATAGGAGGCAATTCATTTTCGCCTTCGCCTTTATTTTTTACGCCCATTTCCACACCGGCTATCCTGTAAAAGTTGTAGTCGGGATACTTTCCGCAGCCGCTAATGAGTAGGTCTTCTTTTTCGTATACCAAATTACGGCGGTCATATTCGCACATTTCGAAATCCGGAGTCAACTGGATAGCATAGGTTGGACAAGCTTCTTCGCAAAATCCGCAGAAAATGCACCGGCTGAAGTTGATCCTAAAAAACTCTGGATAGCGTCTGCCATTTTCATCTTCAGCAGCCTGAAGGGATATGCAATCAACAGGGCAAGCGGCAGCACATAGATAGCACGCCACGCATCGCTCTTTGCCATCAGGATCTCGAGAAAGGATTATTCGTCCGCGATATCTTGGTGGCAGGTAAGCTTTTTTTTCGGGATAGGGCACAGTCTCCCGTTTCCTGAATAAATGCAGAAATATCAAAAAAAGTGATCTTATATGAGATAGCATTGCCAAATCACCTGAGATAAAGCACCACTGCTCCCGTAATAAGTATATTCAATAAAGATAACGGAAGAAGGTATTTCCATCCGAAAGACATAAGCTGGTCAAAACGCAGACGCGGCAACACTGCCCTTAACCAAATAAAAACAAATACCACGGCCATCATTTTTATGAAGAACCAAGCAATCGGCGGCAAAAGAGGGCCGTGCCATCCGCCTAAGAATAATACAGTAGTCATAGCGCTAATTAAAAGCAAATCGAGATATTCCCCCATAAAGAAAAGCGCAAATTTCATGCTTGAATATTCTGTATGATATCCGGCAACTATTTCACTATCCGCCTCGGGCAAGTCGAATGGTGTTCTTCGGGCTTCGGCTATTCCTGTAATCATAAAAATAAAGAATCCTAACGGCTGGAGGAAACAATACCATATATTTGATTGAGCTTTGACGATATCTGTAAGCCGAAACGAGCCAGCCAACATCACGATACCGCAAATAGAAAGCGCCATTGGTAACTCATAACTTATCATCTGGGCGGCGCCGCGGATTCCTCCTAGCAGTGAATATTTTCTGTTCGAAGCCCAGCCTGCGAGCGCAACGCTATATACGGCCATAGAGGCCATTCCCAAAAAGAACAACAGTCCTACATTAGCATCTGAAACTTTAACTGTTTCTGTAAAAGGAACGACTGCGAATGCAAAAAGCACAGCCAACACGACGATCGCGGGAGCGGCTACGAAAACCGGCTTATCGGCAAATGGAGGAATCCAGTCTTCTTTGAAAAAAAGCTTAATGACGTCTGCGATTGGCTGCAATAGCCCCAGAGGGCCGACGCGGTTTGGACCGAGCCTATCTTGGAATCGCGCCAAGAGACGGCGTTCGATCCAAATCATTCCGGTCGTCAATCCAAGCAATGCGGCGATTATGCCGATCCCGATTCCCAACTTGATTAGACCGGCGATGAGTTCGTTCACTCGCACCTCCTCAAAGTCGCTTGGATGGGATTAACTATGCCAAGTGTTTCCGGCAACCCGAAGGGCACGACCGCCACATTGTTGGCAATTGAATCGTCTACCAGAACCGGTAAATTATACTCACGTCCGTTTACTTTGAACAATACCGAGTCGCCCGAAGAAACTCCGATAGATGCCGCAAGAGATGAGTTTATCGATATTTCTGGAGATGGGGCCAACTCTGCAATGCCCGGCGCCAAGGCTGAAAGTTCCTCTGAGCCAAAAACAAATACTTTCGGGATAATCCAGACTGCCCCTTTGGCGAGTTCCATATTCGGAAAGTCCGCCGGTTTTAAAGGTTTTGCGTTATTGAACAGCCTTGAGCCATCGCAAAATCCGTGAGGAGGCTGGCCTGTTTCGATTCGAAACTTGTTTATGGCGTTCTCCGAGTTCCAACCGGGAGACCAATAGCGGTTGACTAAAGGTTCGGGAGGCGGATTCTGTGTTCCTTCCATTGTATAAGCGAAAGGCGAACCATCGTCTTTTGGCGGTCGAGGTTCCACTATCGTTATGTGGGAATCCTTAGCTGTCCGACCTGTATAACGGTGAGGCATGCGAGGAATCTTTTGCCCGGCATTGGACCTCCATTCCGATAGTTCGGACAGTGATTCTGCAGGCTTAAAGAATGAGTTTTCATCTGCGAGGGATTTCATAACATCCTCGCTAGTGGCCCAGTCGTTTGACCCAATCAATTTTTGAATAATTTTCCAACTTGGGTCGGGATTGTGGTCTGGGAAGTAAACCTTATAAAATCTTTGGGCTCTGCCTTCATTATTGATAAAAGTACCGTGCGATTCTGAGCAAGCGGCAACAGGAATGCGTATTTCCGCAAAATCTGAAATGGCCGTTTCGATGGAATCCAAAAGGATTATTTTCACCTGCTTTTCTATTAGCGTATCAAACTGGCTTTTTGAAAACCTGCGTGTTATATCATTTTCGAGAACGACAAGGGTATCAGCGGATCCAGATTCTATGCGTTCGGCTGCTTCGTTTAGGGATAATCCGCCCAGGAGTGAAACTCCTATTGTATTTGACTCGGGGGCTATTATGAAAAGCCCGCATTTCATATTCTTTTCATTGAACCGGAAAGCGATTTTGTATGCCGCTTGAATAACAGCCGATCCTGCTGAAAAGCTTGTGATGATGACCGGAAAGCGAGCTTCGCGCATTTTTTCGAAAACGTGCTTACCGGAATCTTTTTCTTCGGCAATAGAGTTGGCGTAAGCCGCTATTTCCTGATAAGAGCCCCGGAATGTATTGGAAGCTATTTCGTCCAAGTTAGTTTTCCAAGGCGCAGCGATTACAAGCTCGCCTTTTGCATTTTGAAGAAGATTCGAGACCGCATTGGCATCCCATTCCGGGATTCCCAATTTACGTATTTTATCCAATGGAGCTTTTCTCATTGCTTGGCGGACTGCAAAATCCGCCATTGGGGCTTCATTCGTAAGGTCGGTTCCAAGAATGAGCGCAAAATCGCAAAGTTCGATTTCCGCCAAAGATGGCACAAGAATACCGCTTTCCATTATTGGCAAAACAACAGCGGCAGTCTCTGATTCGAAAGATGAAAGCCCGTTGCAGAAATTGCTTGCGCCAGTGAGCTTTTGCAAAGCGAAATTTGACTCGAGAGAGGCGCGCGGCGAACCCACGCCTATGACAGCTTTTGCCGATTTCAAGATATCCAAAGCTTTCGAGATTGACATTTCGAGGCCGACAGGAGACTCCCCGACGAAGGCATGTTTTAGCCTTCGGGGCGAATTGACATATTCATAGCCAAAGCGTCCCCTGTCGCAAATGAAATAGCCGTTTATTTTCCCATTAAACCTTGCGCTGATACGTCGCAACGAGGAGTATCTGGCTCCTGGTATCGTGTTGCATCCCAAGCTGCAGTGCGGGCAAATGGAAGGTGCAGTTTCCAAGTCCCATTTGCGGGTATAGTGCTTTTGTGAAGTTTTATCAGTGAAGACTCCAGTGGGGCAAACTTCCACCAGATTGCCTGAAAACACGGACTCTAGGACGCCGTCTTCGTGCCTTCCGAAGTAAACGCGGTTTCGCGAGGCGAAAACGTTAAGGTCGCGTCCGCCAGCGAGGTCACGATAAAACCTAACGCAGCGATAGCACTGGATACAGCGGTTCATTTCGTGGGCAATGAAAGGCCCGAGGTATTGATTGAGATAAGTCCGCTTTGGATAACGGGTCCTGCGATAGACCTGGCCACACATTGCAGTCATATCTTGCAAATGGCATTCGCCGCCTTCATCACAGACGGGGCAATCGTGAGGGTGGTTGGTCATTAGCCATTCGATAACAAACCGTCGAAACTCCATAGCATCCCGATCTTGAATTGATATGCGAATGCCTTCCTCTGCAGGAGTCATACAAGCCATTTGAATGCGTCCAGTTGCATCCTCCTCGTTTTTATAGACTTTAACCGCGCAGATTCTGCAAGAGCCAACGGACCCCATAGCTGGATGCCAGCAAAAGTAAGGCAGGTTCAATCCGTTGCATAGAGCGACTTCCAGCATATTCCGCCCAGGCTCAGCCTCGTATGCAATTCCATCAATATAAACAGTCATTGTATTATGAATATTCTTACCTGTATTTGCAAAAGCCGGATTCGATGTGTTCTATGAAGTCTTCTTCAAACTTTTCAATTGCGCTTTTTAGCGGGAGCATTGCACCCATAGCGAAAGCGCAAAATGCGTTTGGGCCGATGAATGCGGCTTGTTCTTTTATGAGCTCTAAATCCCCTTTTTTGCCTCTGCCGTTTTCAATGTCTTTTAGCAGATTTTCGATCCAAGGAATGCCTTCGCGACAGGGAGTGCACCAACCGCAGGATTCACGGCTGTAGAACTTCATAAGGTTCAAGGTCGCGAAAACCGGGCAAGTTTTATCGTCTAAGACAATCACTGTTCCAGTGCCGAAAAACTTGCCTATTTCGGACAGTGACGAAAACTCCAGCGGGACGTCATATTCTTCGTCAGTTAGGAAACAAGTGGAAGCGCCACCTGGCAAGGCGGCGCGGAATTGATAACCGACTTTCAAACCTTTCGCATAGTTTTCAATCAATTCGCGAAGAGTTGTACCCATAGGCAATTCCCAACAGCCAGGAGCGTTGACTTTTCCGCTGACGCCATAGATTTTTGTTCCGGAATCTTTGGCTTTTCCAATGCTTTTAAACCATTCCGGGCCATTCAAGACGATATGCGGAATACAGCAAAGAGTCTCAACATTTTGCACGACAGTCGGTTTTCCCCAAAGGCCAGAAGCCTGCGGATAAGGCGGTTTTGAGCGTGGATTGGCGCGCTTGCCTTCCAAAGAGTTAAGCAAGCCTGTTTCTTCGCCGCACATATAACGGCCGGCGCTGGTGTGTATTCTTACATCGCAATTCCAGCCAGTGTTCAAGATATTTTCGCCTATGTAACCTTTCGAAGCCGCTTCAGCAACTGATTTTTCGATACAACTGCGAACGAAAGCGTATTCACCGCGAATAAAGATATATACTATGTCTATTTTGCAGGCGAACGAAGCGATAAGCAATCCCTCGATTAGCTGATGAGGATCGCGCTCCATCAGGAAACGGTCTTTGAACGTTCCCGGCTCCATTTCATCAAGATTCACGGCGAGATATCTCGGCCGGGAGGACTCTTCAAGTGGAGGCATTGCTTTCCATTTGACCGCGGTGGGAAACCCCGCGCCACCGCGGCCCCTGAGTTTGGATTCCGACACGATATCTATCAGTGCCTCGGGACCAAGATCAATGGCTTTGCGGAAAGCATTGTAGCCCCCGTTTTGCTCGTAAAGCTCAAGGTCAATTGGAAAATTGCCGTGTATAAAGTTTTTAGTTAATGCCTGCATACTCTAAAAATATCTTTTTGGTTTGAGGACATGAGATTTCAAGCATTTCTCAAGATTTCATCAATTTTTTCCTGTGTGAGGTTACCGAAAATTTTCCCGTCCATCATCAATACCGGCGCCATATCGCAGTGTCCGAGGCAAACTGTTGGAAGCAAAGTAAACTTGCCGTCTTCGGTTGTCTGCCCGGGTTCGATGTCCAGCTTCGAAGCAAGATATTCCATGAGCCATTCACCGCCGGTGAGAGCGCAACTTATGCTGTCGCAAACGGCAATTACGTGCTTTCCAACTGGTTTGCGGTAAATAAGGTTGTAAAAAGTTGCTAGGCTGTCAACTTCAGCTTCTGACAAACCCAGATAGCCCGCTATGGCTTTTACTGCCTCGTCCGAAACCCATCCTCGGTGTTTTTGAACGATTCGCAGGGCATCTAAACAGCCTGATTTGCGATCTGGAAGTGCTTCCAATTCGCGGTCTATTTCGTCGCGTTCATCTTGGCTTAATTGGTAAGTCGAGTTAATACGATTCATCTGTCAACATCTGCCAAAACAAAATCTATGCTACCCAAAATTGCTAAAAGATCGGAAACCAAAAGCCCTTTTGTGAGCATAGGAACCGACTGAATGTGAGTGAACGAAGGAGTGCGAATGCGGCATCTGTACGGATGGCAGCCGCCATCACTTATCACGTAGTAAGCGTAGTTGCCTTTTGGGGCCTCTGTGGGCACCATAGCTTCGCCCGGAGGAACTGGCTGTCCCCAACTGACAGAAAGGAAATGATTGATAAGAGTTTCAATGGCCTCCATTGTTTCTTCTTTGCGGGGAGGCATAGCTAGCGGGTGGCTGCTTTTATAAGGGCCATCCGGAATATTTTCGGCAGCTTGTCGAACTATGCGCAAACTTTGCCGCATTTCTTCAAGCCGCACTAGGCACCGGGCGTAGCTATCTCCTTCGTCCATTACAGGGACTTCGAATTCGAACTGATCATACATCGAATAAGGCCTTTTTTTTCTCAAATCCCAATCGACGCCGGTCGACCTGAGGTTTGGGCCTGTAACACCCCATTCCACTGCCGACTCTTTTGTATATACACCGATGCCTTTAGTGCGACTTTTAAAGATATTGTTTCGGACCACCATATCCTCGTATTCTTTTATGCGGGCTGGGAAGTATGATAGGAAATTGTCTACCAATTGTTTCCAACCGTTGGGAAGATCGTGAGCGACACCGCCTATGCGGAACCAAGCCGGATGCATCCGGAATCCGCAGATAGCCTCCATAATTTCGAAAATGCGTTCGCGGTCATTGAAAGTAAAGAACACCGGTGAAAAAGCTCCAACATCGGCAGCAAACGTTCCAAACCACACAAGATGGTTTGCGATGCGCCAGAGTTCGCACAGCATGACCCTTATGACTTGGGCTCTCGGTGGAACGTCTATTCCCGCAAGTTTTTCGACAGACAAAACATAAGGCAGATTGTTTTGCAATCCTGAAAGGTAGTCAATGCGGTCCGTGTAAGGTATGAATGTATGGAATGTCTGGCGTTCCGCCATTTTTTCAGCGCCACGGTGATGGAAGCCAATTTCCATTACGGAATCACGGATGACTTCGCCATCTAGTTGGAGGACGGCTCTCAAAAGCCCGTGAGTTCCCGGATGGTGTGGGCCAAGGTTCAAGAAAAGATACTCCACATCGCCTTCCGATACGGGCAAGCCGAAACGTTCAGGATCGAAACGAAGCGCTTCTTCATCAGATTCCACTTTTTCCTCTGTCAGCTCAAATACTGGCATTTCCGTTGCCCGGGCTGGATGCTCCTTGCGAAGAGGATGACCCACCCAATCGTGAGGATTCAGGATTCTTTCAAGAAATGGGTGGTTTTCAAAAGAAATGCCAAACATATCCCAAACTTCACGCTCGTACCAGTTCGCGTTGGGAAATATGCTTGTAACAGAATCGACAGAGGGGTATTCACCCTCAAGAGGGACCTTCAACCGCAACCACTCTGCTCGGTCAAATGAGAGGAGAGTGTATACCAAAGTGAAATCACGTTTTGGCCCATCTGGATGAATCCGGCGTTCACGCTCATCCACCGCCGTGAGATCGAAGAGTAGAGAATATGGGTTTGCATTTGAATTTTTCAGCCAAGAAAGAGCCTTATGGATATGTTCTTTTGAAATCCAAGCTGTGGGAACTCCGTCGGCGCACTTTTGTTCTTGTATAATTATGTCAGGTATTTTAGCACGAAGTTCTGTTAATGCCGCCGATCCTTCAGTCATCCATTAGACCTCATCCATTTGCCTAAGAACCGTAACAGATTTACGGATTTCACGTTTCAAGTCCCTTTGGCAGGGCATTTCCGGGCGGTAAACGCCTCCGTCGCCGACAACCCAGCTAAGAGGCCGTCTTTCAGAACCGATAGCTTTTTGAAGCAAAAGGAGGGCCTCCAAGAATGCGTCGGGACGCGGAGGACAGCCTGGAACATAAACATCCACTGGAAGAAAGCTGTCTACTCCTTGGACAACGCTATAAATGTCATACATACCGCCGGAGTTTGCGCAAGAGCCCATAGATATCACCCATTTTGGCTCGAGCATTTGGTTATAAAGGCGCTTTATTACTGGAGCGATTTTGCGGAATACTGTGCCTGCAATGACAATAAGGTCGGCTTCTCTAGGGCTGCTACGGATCACCTCTGAGCCAAACCTAGCGATATCGTATTTGCTAGTAAAAGATGTGGACATCTCGACGAAGCAACACGAAGTGCCGAAACCAAATGGCCAAATAGAGTTTTTTCGGCCCCAATTTACGAGATCCTGAAGTTTGGCAATAAAGAAATTACCTTGTTGCATCTCGCCGAGAATTATTTGTAACGGTTCTTATTGTTTGAGCTGGCCTATACCAATCGAGACCGCCTAATTTCCATACATATACAAGGCCCAAAGCGAGGGTATCTATAAAGAGCAAAACCTCGATAAACCCGGGCCATCCGAGTTCTCTAAAAGAAACCGCCCAAGCAAAAATTATAGCGGCCTCGACATCGAACAATACAAAAAAAATGCCTACTAGATAGTATTTGACATTGAAGCGTATACGAGCACTGCCTGTCGGATTTATTCCAGATTCATAAGGATAATCCTTCCCAAGCGAATAGCGGCGGCTGCCCAAAACGTAAGACAAGGCCACCATAAAAGTAACGAGCAAAATGACTGCTCCGCCGTACGCCAATATGGGCCATATTAAAGTTGTGTTTTCTGAGTTCATTACCTGTCAAATGCTATTTACGCCCAAAGCGATCACAATACCTCTACAAGCTCAACGTTACCCTCTATTTCCTCAGAATAAACCAGAATTAGGATTTTGAAAATATGCTGGAAAGATAGAATGATTGGAATACGTTTTTGAAACAAAGAAGAAAATATAGGTTGTATTTGGTATGGGAAGCATTTGTTCAATCATTGTTTATTGACAATGATTATATTTAGGGATATAATGTGGAAAAGAAAAAGAGGTAAGCGTCTAATAGCGTTTAACAATTAAGTTATTGTATATACATAAATGAGATCGGTGGCCGGATGATGGTAAACGCTAATGGAATATCCACGTAGGAAGGCGCTTGCCTCTTTTCTACAAAAATCTTAATTTGCAGATAGTATGCCCGAAGATTTAAAACAGCCGCATATAATTTTTTTGACAAGCGCTGTCGGTCTATTTCAACCTAATTTCTACATTTTCAATAGACGGAGGTATAGAAAGTGAAAAAGCTGCTGGTTTTTGCAGTAGTATTTCTTTTAGTTGCCTCGCTCTCCGCATCAGCGCAAAACTGGTATTATTTCTTTGACGGAGCCAGCACGCCAAAAGCGGTCTCGAATGATGCAGGTCTGAATGCAGGCACATTTATCGTAGGAGCCACACCGTATCATTTTGCCATAGGCAGCCAGGTGGCTCGTTGGAATATAGAGGATGTCGACTCTAACAAAAAGGCAATCAGAATCGAGTATCTATCGACAAAAGACGAATCGCGGATTTATGAGTTCGGGCCATATTGCGACGATATTGGAAACGACAATCCCTATTCGCCTGGATGCAGCGGCCCTGGTATTCGAGGCGGCGTTTGGGAGGGGCTGACAGTTGGATTCAGGTTCAAGCTCGAATCATACCGACCCGTAGACCATTACCTTAATATTTGGGGAAGCGGCACAGATAACAAGAGCTATGCAGTCCAGCGAATGCAGACGACCTTTGCCACGATGAAGCCTGACAATAGCGGGCCGTTCCAAGCCAGAATCAGGCTGCATCTTTGGCGGCATGATACGGGCAATTGGGGCACAGTAAGCAACTGGATATATCCGAACGCCCCCAATGGACCACGGGTAGCAGGAATGTATTTGGGCGTATTCCAACCCGAGACTTGGGATACCAACTATAAAAACTGGTACTATAGGATTGACGATGGCAACTGGCACACCGTTTGGGTTTCAGTCAGGCCCAAAACCGATGCGCAAGTTAACGGCAAATGGTGCTGTGAATACAAGTATTGGGTGGACGGCACTTTGGTTGGCATAGAATACGCTGACCGCGGCGGAGCTGACAATGCTGCTTTCGGATGGAGAAAGGACGGAAGGGCATGCACATTCCAGTATGATTGGTGGGGACTGGCGCCAGCTGCTTATGATTGGGGAAGCGGGCCTTCAATACCCACGTCGGATCGCTCCGTTCAATTGAAAGCCACCATTGGCGAAGCCAAGGCGGCAGCCGAAAATACAATTGTTCGGGTTGAGAACAAACAAGTGACCGGGCGCGAAACCGCACCGTTTGGAATAGACAAAGCTTTTTCGAGCCAAAAGAGTGAGAGATCGTTCGTATATGTGGAAGAGGACGACCGAAGCGCGGGAATGAAACTTTCCCTCGATACCGGACACTACTTCACCGGTCCTGTAAGTCCTTTGGTTGCATCTGGAACCAGTGGCGGGCCGCTTTTGCTGACTAGCGGCACGGTCACAAGTTTGCCCACCGTGCACAGCGGTCCGGTAAGCGTGCTCGAACAAGCCAAAATTACCGATAACACCAACCCTGTTGGATGGACAACCGGACAGTATACCAATTATTTCCTTGTGCTGGATAAGGGAACCGCACAGAAGTGTTATATAATCACCTCGATGACGGCTTCGGTCGATGGAGATCCCACCAAGAACCAGATTGGATTTGCGCAAGGCACTCGAATGATCGGTGATGGTTTCTCCAGCGGCAATACATATCATATACTTGCTGAGCGAGTGAGCATGAATGACAGCAGCAAGTCGTGGACAACGAATGAGTTTAAAAACCGGCATATTATCTTGAATGGAAGCAAGGGTAAGTTTATTTATAAAGTGGGAAGCAATACTGCTTCCACCCTAAAGATCTCAGCCGGAAACTTGGCGGCAGATGGCATTTGGGCAGGATCCAGCTATGAAGTGGTTCACGAGTCAGTCCTCAGCTGCCCGGGCAAAAACTTCACTCCTAACGCTTTTGCGGGATATCTGTTGAAGATCAACCGAGGCGGCATTGAAAAATGGTATGACATAGTGTCGAATACAGCCGATACAATTACCATTGGATTCGGCAACCTAGCTTATGACGGCGTCCAGAGCGGCGATACGTATGAAGTACGCCTGCCGGAAAAGATCTCGAGCTATAATACAGCGACAGTTCTGACCGACACGACGGCGAACTTCACTCCGAATGCGTTCGCGAACAAATGGCTTCGCTTGGTTATAAATGGCAAGGCGCACTGGTATAAAATCGCTTCAAACGGAACGCAGACCATCACCATACAATCGGGGAATATGCTGGCTGACGGCGCTTCCGGCGGAGAGAGATATCAGGTGCTCGACTTCTCGGCAAAAGGTATTCAGAAGGATATTTTGCCGGGAGATCGCGTTACCTTCGAGGGAGCTGTTTACTCTGGTGAATGTGAAAAGCAATGCGCGCCGACATATTTGGAGATGGTTCAGCCAGTAGCGAACAGCGGAGCCAAAGAGCCGCTCACATTGAACAACAAAGCGGTTGCTTGGTCAAGAGGACCCGCTGGAGTTACCGGCCTCGATGCCGACGGCTTATTCGTGACATTGACCGGTAAGGTAACATATGTTCAAGATGGCGCATATGCTCCGGATTTGGATTTCGTATACCTGGATGACGGGACTGGTTTTGTTGATTATTCCGGCATAATAGATCCCAATACAAACGAACCTGTCAAGGGCATTCGAGTTTACATCAATATAGACCAGGTTGGCTCGATAATTCCGGGCGATTATATGATAGTTAACGGATGTGTTGGCAACCAGCGAATTTGCGACGCCTCGATCGCTCCGGCAGTGGACACCGCGATCCCTGTCATATGGGCGAATCCGAATCCGTATCAGTTATTCGAAGGTCCATTTTAATGTGATTGAAGCAAGGCTAAGTTAGCGCTTGCTTAGGAATGATTTTACGTTCATTAGCGGCTCGGTCAAACAAAGGCCGAGCCGTTTTTATTTGAAGTCGGGTGACGATCAATTTTTATATTTGGAACACCGGCATAGCTTATGTTTTTGTTTAGGTAGCAGTTGATTTTTCGACTGCGCCAATGTAAAAACTAAAAACAAGCGCATTTTGCAATGGAAGAAATGGACTTAACGAAAAAGCCCGGAGTTTTGATTCTCCGGGCTTTTTGACAGAAGATTCAGAATGATATTTTATTTCCTGCGCCGCAATAGCGCGCCGCAAACTCCCGTTATTCCGGCGGCTAAAGCGAAAATGCCGCTTGGTTCGGGAATCACACCAGCATAAATCTTTGTATAGTTTTCTCCGGTATCGTATTCGGCAATGATGGCATAACCTGGAATCGAAGTAAACAAGCGCATATTGGAAATCCAATCGGCGACATTTGCTCTTTGGTCGCCGTTGAGCCAAAGCGTGCCGCCCGCTATGTTGACAGTGGCCTGGCTGCGGAGATTCATAGGTGCTAGAGCATCGAGGCCGTAAACATCGCCTCCGAAAATCTGCATACTGCCTCTATAAAGTTCGAGTGTCCCCGCTTTGAAAACGCCTCCGTATATATTGGCGTAAGTTGAACCTGTGGTGTTTGCCGACCCGATGTTGATAGCATACAAAGTATTCATCGAGCCGCCATACATTTGCAGGTTGCCAACACCCAACATTCCTAACTGCATTTGGTTTGCCCTTATTTCACCACCGTTAACAATTGTGTATCCCAGTTCGGTAGCGCCGGCCGCCATCCTGTAGTCGCCGACGTGCAGCAATCCGTCTTTCATATATAAAGTGCTGCCGAGCGCATTGCTTGAACCGACTGTGAACTGCCGGTTTTCCGCGAAGAACGTGCCACCATTATGATACCAGGTTGCAACTCCGGTTCCATCGCGTCCCATGCTGACCCAACTGTTATGGATGTAGGTGCCACCAGCCATAGTAAAAGAGGCGTCTTTCACGTAACCTATACGAATCTGCCCCGTTGTTGGATAGATCATTGTACCGTTGTAAACCGGCCAGAAGTCAGGGCTATAAGCGGTACTATCACCTATGCGAACGGTGTCATTATTAGTGACCATTCCCGGAACGGCGTTGGTGCTCCAGTTGAGCGGGTTGAAGAAGTTGTCGTCCCCTCCTGCACCAGTCCAATGCTGTGTTGCAGAAAACGCTTGCGCCGCAATAGCAAGAATCGCGGCAATGATAAAAAATTTCTTGACCATCTGTTCCTCCTTTCGCATTTCGTCGATTGCGGCTCCCTGTATTTGAAGATTGGGAACTCTTTTGCTTGCAGTTCATTAAAACATCCGGCCAACTGCTTGCGGATGGGCATTATTCCTGCGCATCCATGTATAATGTATCACCATAATTGTCAATTGTAAAGTATATACTAAATAAAAAATACCTGTTTTTTGTATTTATAATTAATATTGACAGAATTAAGGCATATGAAGTAGTTGCGCCCCGGATTTAAGTGCAATGAGACGAGTTTTGGAATAATTGTAAGTTACAGGGAATTGAATATATTTATCGTGAGGATTGGGAAACGCGGAGTTCGTGGCTCCCGTCTGGGCGGGTCCATTCGTAGTAGTAGTAAATGGTATCCTCGACAGCCAAAGCGGTAAGGTAGCGCATTCCACCGACAGCCGGCTTGCAGCGCCCGTTTATATAAGCGACTTCATCGGACCTAACTCCCGGATTAAGCGGTCCATCCACTGTTAATCTTCTGAAGTTTTCAGGTGAGTATCCAAACGCAAGACCTGATTGTTCTTCGAAACACTCGCTACGAAGGGCGGCGCCGTCGTAGAAAAGAAGCCAGTAGTCTTCCATTTTGAGGACTCCTGTCATTCGCGATGACCAACAGTCCCAACTTCCCGGGCTACTCGCCGGGAGCACCCGGCCAACCCATTCGAAGTTAATGCCGTCATTGCTTATGGCAAGACCAGCGGCTTCGCCGCCATCATCTACGCCATAGTTGGCGAAGACTAATATGTTGCCGTCTATGTAAAGGGCTTTAGGATCCTTAATTTGGTAGGAATCGGCTATATCTGGAGTCAATACACTTAACCTATAGGCAGCATCCAGTTCTTGGAAGCTATCGGCTTCGAGCATATCGATTTGCCAGCCTCGTCCTCCGGGGGATTCGTAGCTTATGTATAGGCGATGTGTTCCATCCGGCAGGATTAAGAGGGAACCTTTTTCCACAGAAACGCTATCGAATAGGCTGCTGCCTGCCGTCCATATAGGTTCAAAAGAAACTCCGTCTTTACCGGCGTAAATGGCGCAGAACGAGCCTCTTTGCATTGGGTCTGCGGGATTCGCTGGTTTTCGGGTTCGAGCGTATAAGTAGAAGTTTTGGGTATTTGCATCGAAAATGACGTCAGCCGCGCCGATCCAATTGCCGGGTTGAAAATCTACGGGTTCTAGAACCGTTACGCCTTTTTCGGCATCAAAAGCTATGGTCTCTAATAATTTTGCATTTCGCGCTTTATATTCAAGCATTATATATTCCAATTACGAAAAAATCCTATGTATAGCCAGCGCATATGGTTGCGCCTTTTAGCTTAAGAATGCAGTTTTCGAGAGAAAAAGCTTACCAATCGGTGCGCCAAAGCGCCTTTCTATCGGAAGTATTGGTTAGCTCTTGCATAAGTTGTTTTTTGCTCCGCCAGCTAACGTGGCCGTCACAATAAGATGCTGTAGTCCCGTCGTAGTGTATATTGGTGGGTATGTCGTGCCCTGTAGTCCAAGCAAATAAGCCGTCGTTGATTTTCTCGCGGTCTTCGTGAATGAAAAGGCCAACTGTGCGAAGCCTATAGGAACAAGGCAAAGCCTCGAGCATACTGCAGGACCTTATATGATTGTTAATGCTATATGAAAGCCTGAGGTTTTTGCGTTCGGTTTCGGAACCCGGAAATCCTTTGGCATATTTATTTCTATCGACTCTGCAAACGTAAACATCTTTGGCTTTCACATATTTCCAAAGCGAACCCATTTCCGGTCTAATCATTTCGCGGCCGCCATTGTCGCCTGGAACCAAACCGCACCAATCTTGGCGACCGGGGACGAAACCGCTGCCATTACCGGTTTTTGACCAAAGGAAGGGACCACGCCCCCCGTTATCCGAGCAGTATGCCATATACGCGAAAGTAAGCTGTTTGAGATTACTAAGGCAGTGCATCTGCATCGCTCTTTCCCGGGCCGAGCTCAACACAGGAAAAACTATAGCTGCAAGAATTGCTATTATAGCAATGACCACAAGCAATTCTATTAGCGTGAATCCCGATTTATGCATTTTGATTTTGGTTCTCATTCTCACTGCCTCCAAATTCATAATACATATTGAATACTCTTTATATACATTTATATATCAATTGGATTATACACTGAACACAATGAAAAGTCAATAGGTTTAAAACATCTAATAACCTATAATATTTTCGGAAAAATGAACTGAAAGGAAAAGGAATATTTGCAGAAAGGACTTGAAGTTCTATGTATAAAATTTCAGAGGTGGACTAAGGATTTACGGTCAAGTAATTTATTTCTTTCGCCCTAGGAAGCACTGCGTCGTGAATGACCGCTCCCGAGATAATATCCCAATATGGCGACAAGTCGAGGACCGCTTTTTCTTTGATCTCGAAAGGCGCTATTTGGATTGTCTTTCTTGCGCTTGTCGAAACTCCCGCGGGTTCTGAAACGAGCTTGGTTATAATAATAGGTTCAGATCCGAAAAACTTTATTACTTTCAAAGAAGCTTTTTGGATTTTCGGTTCATATTTTAGGACAGCCCAAAACTTAGGAAAGAAAATAGGCGTTTCGAGTTTATCACCGTCGATAGGACCTACGGGGGCGATGTATAATGTCCCGCTTGGTATATCAAGATTGGAACCGGCAATTACGTCAGTGATAAACCAAGTTACGGGAGCCGTCATATAAGTGACTTCGCCAGGGTTCCATAAGTTTTGGCACCATGTCAAGCCTTTTCTTAGATGCACAAGTTGGATGTGCTTCATAATATCAAGGCCATCTGCGAGATAGCCGGCTTGAATAGCCGTCATTGCCGTGTAGCTTTCAAGATAGAACGGCCAACACTGGGATCCGGGGCGGTCTATGCCTTTCATTTGCTTCAAATCCCAAACTTTATTGGCATAGTAGTCGGGTGTATTTGAAATCGAGGTTTTGAACTTCGCGATCAAGGCAGCGCGCGTCATATCCAATGGAATAATGTCGCCGTAGCCCCAGTATCTGCTAATGAACTGACCGGCTAGCTGTCCCGTAAAGACGATATCGTCTCGGCGTTCGGAGCCGTCAATATTGCAGCCGTAAGCGAAGAACCTTCCGTTCCATAGCATCCGAATCATTGCCTCTTGGCTGCGCTCGAACTCGGCATTTGCCTCGCGAACCATCTGATCATCACCAAGAGCGGCTCCAATGTATGCTGCGCATTTCAGTGTTGCAAGATAAACTCCCGCCATATAGCTGTAAATTGGCGGATGTTCGAAGTCATCGTAAGTAGTTGCGCCGACCGGGATTGGAACGCCTTCAGGGCATCTCGATTTCAGATAAGCCAGCCCTTTTCGAATGCGGTTTGCGTTTGATTTCAGGTACTCATAGTCACCCGTTTGTGCGTAGTCTTTGGCGATCTGCAGAATCCATCCGGCAGTATTATCGAGCATATGCCCGCGCTCCGTGGGGGCTGGACCGCCTTTTGGCGCCATGCCGACATAGTAGTGCCCAATGAAATGAAGTATGAAGCCCGCTGGATCCTGTGTATCACCGAAAAGCTGCATTTCCCATCTATCCAACTCGGTGAAGAACTTCTGATAGAAAGGATGCGCAGATATTCGTTGGTCCATAGTGCCGGCCAATCCGCCCATAGCGCCTTCCATTACAGTAAAACAGCCCGATTTGTTGAGCATAGAATTGGTGTAAAGGACGTAACCGCTATTTATCAGTTTAAACTTCAGCCAGTCCGGCAATGTACTGTTCAAGATTGGCGACTGCCATTCGATAGTTTGCCTTAAAATTCGGGAGCGTTCTTTATAGGCATATTTAATTATTTCGTCTAGGCTATTGAAGAAGTTATGGAAATAGCGCCCATAATCCAATTTTGACCAGTATCTTCCCGGATGGTCGTTTTGCCTGTCAATTTCCAATTCAGGCATATACCAAGCAACCATAAACCTGATCGTTTTTTTCTGGCCTGCTGAAATTTTCGTTTTTATTGCAATGGCGCTCGCTATATTGGGAGTGGTTTCCGATGACAGCGGTTTTTTATCAGGACTGGGGCTAAAAACTCCATTCATGATGAAACCTTTCCAGAGGCTGCTGTCACCAACATCATATGCGGGCAGAGCGCTGACAATATCGCCTCTTCCAGGTTCTACCAAAATGGCAACGTGGTCGATATAGTTTTGGAAAGTTGCTTTGACAGGCTTTATCGGTTCTTTTGCTATTTGGAGGATTCCTTTTAGTTTGCCGACATTATATGCACAGGCATAAGTCTCGGGTTGTTTTAGCAAGGGCCAAGCCTCGGGTGCGTTGACCAATTTGGCGCGACCTTTTTCGAGGATTTGACCATTCAGCGAATCCAGCATCTCGGGTTTTGGATCGTATATCCCCTTCCCTATAAAGTCCTGCCAAGAGAACGCAATGCTAACTTCGGCTTCATTTTTGGCCGCGACTTCGATATCAATCCAGACAACTGGCAGTGAAGAATCTTTGACATTATGAGGGACAACGCCAGAATAAGCGTGAATTGTAATTTTTAGATTGTCGTTGTCGGGATTGCCATCATCAAAAGATAGCATAGCCCGAGGGAAAACGCCTGTATACGTAGAATGTTTGAAACCAGGCATTCCGGGAAAATAGGCTGGGTCGCGTAGCAAGCTCCTGACGCGTTTGCCGTGTTTATTTTTTTCCCAAACAGCGAAGAAGCATCCTTTCGATGCTTTATTCGAAAGAACGTGGTGGGTATTGTTCAAGCCCACCCGGGTGAATCGACCATTCGGGGCTAAATCGAAACAACCGACACCGATGCCGCCGAGTGGGACGCCGCTGGGCCCAGGATGGTCGCGCAATGCCAAATAGTTGAAGTCTTCGCGGCCTCCAAGATCCGATTTGTCAATAAAGAAAGTTGTGTTCGCTTCTTCGGCGCCATAATCAGGCTCTTTGGAAAAAACTGGCGCGACTAGAATGAAAACAAGTATAAATATAATTGAAAAGCATATATTCATAAAATTGCCTTTACACCTCAAAAACTCGTTACTTATTGAATGACATGAAGATTGTTGTTCTCGTTCAATTCTTTAATTTCGTTTAGCGGATCCGCAGAAAGGAAAACTGCACCTTTTGGAGGAAACCACTTTTCGCCTGGTTTCAATGAGTCGATTCTAAAGATTTTAGCCTCGCTAAACTTATTGATTAAGTTTACGGCGACGGTTATTCGTTTTCCTTCCATTTTTTCTTGATTTGCGTAAATAATGGCTTCTTGATCGAAATCAAAAACTATTTTACATTCTTCATTCAGTTTTGGCTTGACGGTTATGCCAAGCCCGCGCCATTCCTTAGCAGTCAATTCGGGAGTAGTGGGAACACGCCCTCCATCGTTTTTAAAAACCACGATGCCGTTTTTTTGTTCGTCGCAAATGCCGTGCCACCAAAGACCTCGGTTAGGTTCTACGTAGTATTCTTTGTATCCCGAAACTTTAAGTTTGCCACTGATGGAGTTGCCCTTCCAATAGAAGAAATAAGTCGCACAACTATCGTTCCATCGCCGAGACGCGAGAATGCCGCAGGGTTTTTCGGTGAAGGGTTCTTTGAGCTCTATCTCCGGTTTTACAAAGCTGTGCTGTTTAGGGTCAGCCATCACGGAAATGTTTTTGGCTACGGCTCTGCCTCTGTTGACTAAACACAGTTTTCCAACCGCAGTTTTTTCCCAGGTCAGATCCGGCAGTGACAATTTGCCCACCCATACCGGCGAACTCCAAGCGCGATAGCCGTCTTTTTGGATTAACTCTGCAAACAGTGGAGTTTCCTCAGCTTCTGGAGCGGGTAGGTCGAAAAATACCAAGCCATCGCGCTGACCATTAATTGATTTCTCCGATATGATGCCGTTCGCGCCGTGGAGCCTTATTATTTTTACCTGGTCTGTTCCAGCAAACTCGATTTTGCAACGCAATGGCTTATCAGTAACACCAGACTGGCCCATTGGTATGTCGTTCACTGAAAACTCGAGGAATATACGTTCGCCATTGGTAGCATAAGTCTTGCGAGCCCTATAGCCGCTGATAATGCCCTGTCTTGTCAGTTCCCGCGCCCTAACTGCAGTCAAGCCTTGGGGGTAACAGTGGCCCACGGAAATTCCGGCGGCTAGCCTTCTGCCGGGTATTCCGGTGTGCGTATCCGAATCCCCCACTACTCCGAGTTTAAGTCCCCTTCCGATAAAATTTGGAAATGATACAGCCCTCGGTTCGCGAACTCCGCCGAAATGAGGGTCTATTTCTCCGGGTCCCGGAAACGCCATTCCCCAGTCGGAATAACACTCTATTACTGGCGTGAGAGGGTATCCGCTTACAGTTTTTCCAACGTAATACTCGTTATAAGGCACATAAGTAGCGTGAACATGGGGAATTATCAGCAGGTCGGCTTTCTTTCCAAGAACTTCAGTGTTTTGGCAGGGAAATGAAATTATTTTTTCGTGGAACATTTTATGATAGTTTTCGACCGTGCAATCAGCCCAATAAACATTGTTATGCCCTGCACTCTGCGTCAGCCCTTCATAGCCGGCTAGGGTAACAAACTTGCCCGGACGATAAAATTTGTTTGCTGTATTCACAGTGTCTATCCAGGCTTCCAAGCCGCTGATGCGCTTGCCGAACCTGAAAGGATAAAGCCGGCCTGGAGAGCCTCTTCGGTCGGGGGTTACTCCAATATGATCTGAGAGTGCCAAGAAATCCATTCCGGCAATATCCCGGCCCAACCGGTAGTATTCGCTTGGACCGTCACCCCAACACTCGCTATAGTAACTGTGTCCGTGCAGAACCCCCCAATAAATATTTTCTTGAACTTTATTACGCACAACTATGGGATTGCTTTCGAAAGTTTTGGGTGAACCAGCGATCCGCATTTTCACGCGATAAACTCCGGGTTTGGAGATACTAACATTCGTGATTTCCTTTGAACAGCGGTCTGCGGCAGTAAATCTGACTTTTGAAGGCAAGCCAACTACACCTTTCAATGGAACGACGATCACGTCGCCTTCGTATTCGGGATAGCCAGGGCTGTCAAATTGGTCAACGACGGCTATCTTAATACTAAACTTCGATCCCGCGTTGACGAGAGTCGGACCGAAAATACGCAAAGCAGATGGTTTGGCTGGTCTGATTGTCAGGAAAGGCAAGTTAGGCTGCCAACCCATATCGAACCAACTGACTTCCGCGCCTTTTCCTTCAAGGTCCGAAAGTATGTTGAAGCTCAGCCTAGTGACAGGAACAGGGTTTATAATTGCTGTGAGATTCTGACCAAGAACTGGATTTCCTATCAAAAGAGCAAAACTTTGTCCGGCTTTGATGCCCTTAGGGAACTTAAGTTTTATTGGAATGTAACCGACGCCAACAACCGGTTTTTGCTCGATTTCCACTTCGGGAAGCGCGCCAATGTAAGGAATGACTTTCATATTTTCAGATAAAGGGGCGTGTTCAATTTGCTTGATACTAATCGCCTCGAGGTCGAACTTAAAATAAGACCCTGGCGGTAAATCCTGGTTACCGTTGGTATATCGCAGTTCCAGACGTGTATTTTCACCAGATACGAACTCTGTGCGGTTGAATTCCCATTTGCCCGGAGGAGGACCGTTTTTTTCAAATGCCGCTATTACGCTAGTTAATGGAAACAATACAAAAAAAACCGCCAAAACGGCGCATTCCCACATGCGATTCGTCATTTAGTTGGACTCCTTGTTTTATTTGCGGTTAATTTTTGGCTTTGTGACACTGCCTGATAAAGATGACTCAGAAATGAAGTCGCGTTTGGGATAGATAATTTGACCGTCGATGTCCGAAACCTTTTCAGTGTTCGAGAAAGAAACCGATATATCATCGAAATAGGCTGAACTGACGGTGCCCAAGTCCTTATTAGCCCAAACGCCTATTAACAAAGCCATTTTTTTGATGTTTAAATCTTGAAAGGACCGGCCTGCGGGCATTCCGCGTTTATATAGGTCGCCAAGATTTGCAGTTATCGTATGCCATTCACTGTCAGATGAAGGAATATCCACGAACAATGCGCGATTCGATTGCCCAAGAATAGAAAAGTAAGTCGGCGGGTGCCTGTCGCCAGTATCAATAAAAGACGCGACTGATGGCAAGCGCATCAATCGCTCTTCGTTTTTGTTCCATTTGAACATAAACAGACATTTCATTTCCTTCGAATCGTCATAGGTATGAATGCGGACATAACCACCCGAGTTGGGCGTATGACTCACTACTTTGTAGCTAAAATTAATGACAGGATTCTCGCCTGTCGCAACGTCCAAGATTTGATAAATCTCTGTAAACTCGTCATATTGCCAACTGCCTTGTTTTGCCCGGCACAAAAGGAATGCGCCGTTTTTGCCAGTTTTGGCCGCTTCCGGGGAAGCTTTCCATTCAAAACCCGGTAGTTCATCGGCTATGTATCGATAGGGCCAGTGCCAGCCACGGAGCCCATCTTCAAAGCCGCCATTTTTCAGTTGAGGAGTTGCGGGAAGCTCTGGTAATCTTGCAAACGCCCTCGGATCAACGCAAGGATCGTATTTTTTGAAGTCTCGCGGGTATTCAAAAGGCTTGTCGTTCCCTAAAAGTCTGCCGGTTAGGGTCACGTTTTCGCCGTCAACGCGCACTATTAGATAGTAACCGCCAGACATAAGCGCATCTGCATATTCAGGATATTCTTCACCAAAATTGCGCGATGGAACGACAGTTGGAACGCTTATAAACTTTGCGCCTTTGTATTCCCAAGCCGTCTTTACAGAAGGTTTGAATCCGTTGTGAACGTGGCCTATAAAAACATATTTCACGTTTCCGTATTTGGTAATTGTGTCCAGATACTGCTTTCGAAGAGGAAGATTGTAGCTATAGAACTCTAACTGAGATAGGCCGATTGGAAGCAGATGGAAATGCATTAGGACGACGACTGGTTTGTGTTTGTTTGTTTGCAAGTCCCTATCCAGCCAAGAGACAGCTTCAACTTCTTCCCCATTTGGCGCGGGCGTCGGTAGCACGGCGAAATGCCATTTACCGGCATTGAATGAATAATAAAGCTTTTCGCAGCCATTCAATTGCTTCTGCGATTCCAAATAGAAGCTGGGGTCTCTAGTTCCGTCGTGGTTACCGAAAACCAGAACAGGCTTAGGCTTAAAAAGTCCGGCTAGTTCAGTGAACTTTGCGAAACTGCTTTGAAGGGGTTTTTCCGTCAAGTCTCCATTGAAAACAACGAAATCCGGCAATGGATGCAAGGCGTTGATTTCTTTAGCAATGCCTTCAACCAAAGAGTTTCTTTTGCCATATGTGTTGCGGGCACCAGCCTCGGAGCTCTCAGGGTCGCCCACGTGTGTGTCAGCCAAAATGGCAAAGGTAAAATTATCCTTTGAAGGACAGCAAATAAAACCAGACTCGCACCATTTTCCGTTTGATGAATTGTCTGCGGAAAAAGCGCATGAATACAAAAGGGCTAGGAGCAAAACGGATAGAACCAATGGCTTAGAATTGAAAGGCGAAAGCATTCTTCTGATCCTTTCTTGGAATTCATATAATGAATATCACTATTATTAACTTATACTCTCATTTATAACAAATGTCAATAATAATAAATCGATATAAACTATACATATTATTAATAATATTATACATTTTTTGCCCGGCAGGAAGTTTTTCTTTAATTATCGAGTAGTAACCAAGAAGATTTTTCTCTTGCTTGACAAGGGCTTGCGGTTCGTCATATTATACATCTAGTTTTTCAGTGATTATTTGTATAGTAAAGTATTAATCTGAACACCCAAGAAAATACAAACAGATGCCGCTAATTTAATTATACAAATGAAGCGAGGCGGGAGAGAATAATGGCTTCGACCAGATGGGAAAAAATCGCATCATCACTTCGGCAAAGCATACAGAAAGGGGAGCTTCGACCTGGTGACGGAATTCCATCAGAGTTTGCGCTTGCCGAACAATTCAAAGTTTCAAGAATGACAGCAAGGCGTGCGGTGATGGAACTGCAATACGAGGGACTCGTTAGCAGGCGGCGTGGGCGCGGCACCATAGTCAAAGAACCGACTTCTTCACGGGCTGGCGTTGTGGGGTTGCTTTTCCCGCACAAAGCAGATATGTTCGAGTTCGGTTATTTAGTTGGCATTAGGCAGTCATTGCCGGATGATTTTCAACTTATTTTTCATAGCGTTGAAGAGAGCCCAGCTTTAGAGGCCGAGTATTTGGAGCGGTTGAGAAACGATGCCGATGGGATAATAGTATTTCCGACTGGGGAGCCGGTATCAGTGCCGATCATGAAAGAGATCATTGCGAGCGGATATCCCTTGATTTGCATTGACCGCGTGCCGGACGGCCTCGAAACGGACGCTGTAGTTACAGACAACTACAATGCGGTGCTGAATGGAATGAATTGGCTGATCCAAAAAGGGCACAAGCGCATTGCCTGTATAAGCAGAAAAAATCCCCGCATATCTGTTAATAGGGAACGGATTGACGCATATGTTGCTGGAATGAAAAACGCGGGTTGCGATGATCCCTCCCGTTATATGAGGCTACTACCGCCAACGAGTGACTGGGAATACACTTCCACGGCGACTAAAGACGCTTTGTTCAGAATGATGAAGGAGCCCGACCCTCCCACCGCTGTATTTACACCGATGGACTTCTTTTTGGCAGCCGTTTTGGAGGGTTGCGATTACCTTGGATTATCCGTGCCGAACGATTTGGAAATACTTAGCATTTGCGATTATCCGGAATGGACGTTAAGAAATGCATCAAATATAAATCGAATAGTCCAAGATACACACAGGGTTGGGGAAATAGCAGTCGAGATATTGCAACGTCGATTAAGAGGCGAATATTTCCCGAAAGAAATTGTGAGGGTTCCGGCGCATTTCCATCCAGTAGAGTAGCCAGAGCACGTTTATATTGGAAGCAATTCCTTCTTTGACAGGAATCTAGAATGATAAGAGTTGAAGAGTTAACTCCAAAGCGTATAGTTGAAGAATTAGACAGATATATCGTTGGGCAAGATAAAGCCAAACGGGCTGTTGCAATAGCCTTGCGGAATCGTTATCGCAGGAGGATGCTTTCGGAAGAACTAAGGGATGAAGTCATTCCGAAAAACATCCTAATGATTGGACCTACCGGCGTCGGCAAAACAGAAATTGCGCGTCGGCTAGCGTCTTTGGCAAACGCGCCGTTTGTAAAAGTCGAAGCTACTAAGTTTACAGAAGTGGGCTATGTGGGCAGAGATGTCGATTCGATGGTTCGCGACCTAACGCAAATTGCGGTAAAAATGGTCGAGCAAGAGAAGGCGGAGGAAGTGAAAGAGCGCGCCCGTGAGATGGCGATAGACAAAATCCTTGACATAATGGAGCCGCCGCCGAGCAAATCAGGGTCAAAGTTTCATTCACACAGGATACCTCCACAGATACAAACAGTGGTGTCAGCAATTTTTCCGGGTGTAGCCATACCGGATTCTTCAACATATGAAGAGGACAACGAGGAAAGCGAAGAATATGCTCGAACGAAGAGCGAGCAAAAAGAGCGGCTTCGCAGTCGTTTGCGCGAGCAGCTCGTTGCCGGTGAACTGGACGATCGCAAGATAGACATTGAAATCGAAGAATCCGCATCACCATTCGTACAAGTCTTCACGCCTCAAGGGATGGAAGAAATGGGAATGGATATCCCGAACATTCTGAGTGATATAATGCCCAAGAGGCGTAAGCGTAAAACTGTGACCATTGCCGAAGCGAAAGAAATCTTTACTAGCGAAATAGCTCGCGATTTGGTCGATCAGGAAGCTGTCATACGTGAAGCTATAGAGCGGACTGAACAAACCGGCATCATTTTCGTTGACGAGCTGGACAAAATTGCAGGCCGTGAGAGAGAAGGCGGCCCGCAGGTATCCCGCGAAGGCGTGCAGCGCGATATATTGCCGATTATCGAAGGCAGCACGGTCATAACTAAATATGGACCGGTTAGGACAAACCACATATTGTTCATAGCCGCTGGGGCGTTTCACGTCAGTAAGCCGTCCGATCTCATCCCTGAACTTCAAGGTAGGTTGCCAATAAGAGTGGAATTAGACAATTTAACGGAAGCCGATTTCCGCCGCATATTAAGTGAGCCGCGCAATGCTCTAGTAAAACAGTATTCCGCGCTTTTGGCTACAGAAGGAGTCGAGATAGAATTTACTGATGACGGCATAGACGAAATAGCTCGCCTTGCCGCTGAAGTTAACGCTTCATCCGAAAATATCGGAGCACGCAGGCTTCATACCATAATGGAAAAACTACTAGAAGAAGTTTCTTTCCAAGCGCCGGAAATCGAGGAGAAAAAGGTCGTTGTAGACGCGCAATATGTCCGTGAGCGTTTGGCCGGAATAGTCAAGGACGAGGACTTGAGCAAGTATATACTTTAACCTCGGCTATCAAAAATCGTCAAACCATCGTCTTAAAGAAGAATGAAACAGATTTCTTGAAAACGGCATGCCTTAGAAAATGTTCTGCTTTTAAATAACATATTCGTTACGCTGGCTTAAACAAGCATACAGTAATTCTAATGCTCCTCTTCATTCAGAGATGGAAATTGTTGATTGGTATTTTGGTTTGCCTTTTAATTCTGGGATTTTTCATTCCCATATTAGAAGTGCGCAATCAAGAATGCCCGTATTGCCGGTCAATTTTTAAAAGATATTTCGTTTACCAATTGCCTGTCTATAAGCAGATAACTGCAACGAGGCCATTCACACAGTATTATTTAAATAAATTAGACCGACAGCATAAACATATTTGGGGGTGCACTTTGCGGCGCCCGCAGACAATATTTCACTTTAGGATTTAGAGTTGGCTGCAATGCGGGGAATGGTACGATTTTAGAGATTGACCCAATTATAGAGCTAGCAATTTTAAAAAGCCTCCGCGATAGCGATGAAAGATTGGCCTTTTTCAATAAATCAGTAGTTCTTTCATATTCAAGTAACAGCGACACTAGAGCATTATTGCAGCTTATTCACGAAGTTTATAAGAATCCACATCGCAAAGACTGGCGTGCTACACTCTTGGAATTAAGATTCCTCGAATAAGCTTTAAAATGCAGATCCACCCTTTCATTATTTTTATTTGCGGTTTATTCGTTACCGCCGAAAATAAAGCCGCTCAAAAGAGTCTGCACTCGTTAAAACATGGCATAATTATTTATATGCAAGATAGAAAATCCGGAGGTTGAGTTTTGCGGACTATAATCGTATGTATATTTTTGATATTTGTTTCCATAGTTTCTTCTGTGGGGCAAGTGCCAAATGTTCTGTCCTATCAAGGGCGTCTCACAGATGGGCAGGGAGTCCCGGTGCCTGACGGCCCAAAATCGGTTACATTCAGGATTTTCGACCATCCGACGGAAGGCACTCTTTTTTGGCAGGAAACTAATACCGTGAACACAAACAACGGATATTTTGCAGTTGTTTTGGGGAACATAACGCCGATCAATCCTGGGGTTGTGCCTTTTGACAGGGCTTATTGGATGGAAACTCAGATTGGAAGTGATCCTCCTTTGGCTCCGCGGGTGCAATTCACTGCGGCGCCGTATGCATTTCGGGCAATAGTCGCTGAAGACGCCGCAAAACTGGGCGGGAAAACCGCATCGGAGTATATCGATACGTCAAGCACGCCGCAGACCAAGTCCGGGAATCTGACTATCGGCGGCGGGCTGCAAATTGCTGGTTATCTCCGCGGGACATTCCCAGAGCCGGCATACGATAGCGGATGGCAGACGGTAACGCAAAACTTTGCGAAAGTGCTCACCCATAACCTTGGCGGGAACCCGGACGATTATGTAGTAGATATGTGGTTCAAGAATGCATCGAACGGAAGCATCAACCATAAGTATTATGGTGGTGAAAGCTATTACGAATACGATACCCGCGCGGTGTGGAGATGGGGCGGGATGTGGTACGACCTTACAAGCACCACAATTACAGTTTTCCGGATGGCGAATGCCACGGATGCAGCCTTGATTCGAGTGCGTATTTGGGTGATTAAACACTGACGAGTTGTCAGTCCAAAATTCCCATTTCTCGAAGTTTATTCTGCGCTTCTTCCAAAGGAATGGAGCGCAGCCCTGTTTTTTTTGAAGCTGCGATAGCTGCTGCGACACCCGCAGCCTGACCGATTCCCGCGACTATTGGCTGAACTCTGAACGAACTCATTGCAATATGAGTCCCGCTCATTGCTTTGCCAACGACCAGCATTCCTTCCAACTTTTTAGGGATCATCGCACGATAGGGGATTCCATAAGGCGGAAGTTTCTTTTCCTCGGTTGTAAGCTTCTGACCCCAAATGTCCAACGGATAGTTTGCGTATGCCATTGTGTCATCGGGTTTTGCGCCAGCTTTGAGGTCATTTAAACTAAGCACATATTCTCCCACTACGCGCCTAGACTCACGGACTCCGAGTTTGGGAGCTAAATGCACGGCGTATCCGTGTTCAATCAGAGTTTCCAAGTCAGCTTCGGCTTTTTTTAATGCTTCTTGTTGCGCGGCGCCTATAGCTACCGGGTCACGAGTATCCTGGCAAGCGACTGTCGACCCCCAATGCAGGTAGGCGCCTATGTTACGCTGTTTGAATCCTTCAGGATCTTCTCCAGCCCAAGTATAACCGGGTTCAAGAAAACTTCTTGTTTTCAGTTTTTCTAAATCGATTGCCGGTCCAGGGCGCAGTTTTTGGCTAATGAACATCAAAGTGCAATGCATGACTCTGTTTGTAGCAGTTTCGGGAGCGAACTGTTCGTTGAAATCAGAAGCGGCATCTTGACCGTAAAGATAATCCGCTCCAGCTGCTACCGCGAACTCCCCTGTGCCGGTGGCGTCTATTGAAATGTCTGCCGTCACGGCTCCCAAAGCGCCGCCTGCTTTTGCGTATATTGCACCTCGAACTCGGTTGCGATTGCCTTTTTCAGAAACGATAGCATTGACCACTTTCGCGCCGTTGATGACTTTGATATTTGGCTCATCAGCTATCATTTTATTCAAAACCAGCAAAAAGCTGGATGGCATATACCAATGGTCTTTACCGTCGTGCCCTGAGTTAAAATCAGGGATGGGGCTTCCGGAAATATCGTGTTTTTCGTTAAGTTTTTCGCAGAGTTCTCTAAAAATGCCTCGTCTTGGACCGCCGCACAAGAAGGTGACGAACATATCAACGGGGGCTCCGCCGATGCACTGGTCTTCTTCCAGCAACACTACTTTCGCACCGCATCGCGCCGCGGAAATAGCCGCGGGAATGCCTGACGCGCCCGCGCCGACGACCAAAACATCTGCGTGAGCCGCGTCTTTGACGGCGGGATGTTTCATTGTTATAGGTTCTAGCTGCATAATGTTCTTCTCCGACGCCAATGCGGGAATATAAATCCCCGCCCCGCACGCCGCTAATGCGCTTTGGACAAAAACTCTTCTATTCAAATCAAAAACCTCACTTCGCCGGATCTGCACGGCAGGAGTTCGGCAGTTGTAGCCTAGTTAAGGCGCTATTTTGTTATTTTGGTATGAACCATTTTTCAAATCATATGACAGATGAAAAGGAACCTTTTGTTTAAGCAAAGCAAAAGCCAAGCATCCCTTTAACGGCAAATGGATTCATCCTATGATATATTTATTTAATTGCTGTGCGGATTCCTTCTGCATATATTCTAATAGGGAATTTTCGCTTTAAAACCGGATAATTCGCGCAGAAACAACCCCTTTTTCAGAGTAAAATAGGAAAATATCAAATCAATTATTATTATGTATTATATTAATGATTAAAATGTCTGCTGAATGTGCTGGAACTGTCCAATCGAACTCCGTGCCCAAATTGTCCAATATGTTTGAATCTATACGAGCATCCGAAGTATCGAAGTCAGTTGCTCGGAGCATGCGAACAAGAAAATTGCCGTATGTTTTTACTCCGTGAAGCCTAACGGTGACTTTTTCATTTCGATCGGTAGACCTATTAACAAGAAGTATGTAAAGGCGACCGCGCGATGACGTAGCGAGCGCTGAAATTACCGGAACATTTTTCGTGCTAGGAGAAAGCGCATTGAATGGAGTCGCCCATTTGTTCAATATTGACTGAAAATCAAAAAAAGAACTGCGGCAGTCGCTACGAACAACATTTTCGCCGATTGCCCCACTGTAAAAAGCAAATACGAAATAATTATCTCTAAGAGAACCGTTTTCATTAAGCACGCCGCATGGGTGGTTGCCGAAAAGGTGATGAAAATGTGCTCTTTCGATATTCGATTCCACCATAGCTCGTAGGATATCAACGCAGAAAAGTTGCTGTTCATAAACACCAGCTGAAAGAGGAATCAAATTAGTAGATTGCGGGTTATAGAATATTGTTACGTCATCAATTTCTGCACGGCAACCTTTTTCGGCGCGAATTACCAGTTCGGCTTCGCGGATATTCTCGGGAATATGACCTCCCCCGATGTTTTTCGCCCAGCGCTTGGCATTGACGGCGGAGGCGCTTGTTATTTCCTTGCCATCTTTACCGCGAAGGATAAGTTTAAGAAGTTCAGGATTTTTGGAGCGAACCCAAACAGAAAACTGAACGAGTTTTTGGCCTTTCAAGTCGACGATTTGAGAAACTTCACAAGCTTCTTTATCAGCATTTATAAGCAGACCAAAGTCGCCTTTCCGCGATGCCTTCTTAGAGATGGATGCTTTGCCGCCAACAACTATCCAGCCGTCCAGCCCTTTTTCGAAACTGCCGTTCTCGCATTTTATGTCAAAATGAAATGGGTTTCCCCAGCATTTTAGATTCCATTCGGTAAAAACAACAGGCATATTGTAGGCCAAGCTTTCATCGCGATAGCCGTTCAGCCTTGGATTTTTCAATCCCATTCGAACATCAAGTATGTTTTTGAAGTTATATTCGCTCCAAGGCATTGTTTCGCCGCCAGAGAGTCCCCACGGGTAAAAATGCTCCTGAACTGAGTCAATCAAGCCCTTCGTTTTGAGGGCATTCAATAATTGAGTCCATTCTTGATTGATTTTGTAGTCTGGAGTGTCAATATCTTTTTGGTTATTTCCCATAATAGGGTAACCAACGGCTGTTATGCGAATCTCCAGGCCCTTAAGAGCGGGATTATTTTTTTTCGCCTCCGCAATGAGTTGGCGCATAGCTGAAGCGTATACTTCGACTGTTTTTGCATAGATTTTGGGAGTCCAATCTGTTTTGGCTTGCCCCCAATTCTCGTTGCCCATTTCGTAGTGAATAAGAGGCTTTTTGCCTTGCAGGGCCCTATTTATTGTGAACTCCTTAACTAAATCCAAGGTTTCTTGAAGAGTGCCAAAATGATAATGGGTATAGCCGCAAGGATTAGGAGCCGTGTGCTTGTAACGAATCGCTTCTTCTAAAGGAGCGCCTTCAGGAATTGGGCCTTCCAGTCCTTCAGTGCCACCTTGCATATTTATAGTGTAAAACGGTTCGGCTTTAATTCGCTCGCAGAAATCGAGGAACTCGCCGACAGTCACTTCGCCTTTTTCGGCGGCGATTTTCCAGTTGTACAGATCGGCGACACAGCCGTTTGGGAACCGAATAGAGCCAAAACCTAGGCTATTGACAGTTCGGACGATTTTGGGATTTGCCAGCTGGCTTTTCCTGTAAGGCAGCAAATTCACCCCAAATACCTCTTTGTGGACGGGCGCTTTTATATTTAAAGGGTATACGTCCAAGGATGAATCGCTCGAAACCGGCAATACAACTGAGAAGGCAATGAAAACTGCAAAGAAATGTTTCATAGTTAATGCTCGCTTTGATTAGAGGTTAGACGCAAAGATGTTTTTTTCTTGCTAAATAAATGAAAAAGAGGAGCCGCACCTGGTTTCCACGGGCCCGGAACCTTTCGGGATTAAGATTCCGGAGAGGCGAGTATTGGAGGGACAAGGAAAGTCCGGCACGGCTCCAGCACAGGCTGCCTGCTCCTCAGCAACCTGCGGATTTGGAGAGGTGGAGTTTAGTTCCTAAAAAAATCGGTATGAAATTGATTTGGGAAAAGATAATGCAGTCACGCAGCGCGCCGGGATGTTTTCGGCGATACGGCAGCCAAAGCCCTCAAGTCGCGAGAGGCAACCCTTAACTGGCTGCGATATTTTGCGACAGTCCTCCTTGCTATCTTCCATCCAAGAGCCTGCAACCTTTCGGCAATTTCACCATCGCTCAGGGGAGCTGAACCATCTGCAGACTGGATCAATTTAACAATTTGTTCTTTTATAGGTAGGGAAGCGTCAAAGAAACATTCAAAAGACATTATCTCGCCTGATGGCGCTTGAAAATGCTTATTCATCAATGCCCTGCAGACTGTTGATTCGTGAACGCCAAGTTTTGCGGCAATATCTTTCTTCATCATTGACCTGAGCCGTTTTGGCCCGTCAGTGAGGAAAGCGGATTGTTCTTTGACTAGATACGCCGCTATGCGAGCGATTGTGGCTTTGCGCATTTCTATTGCGTCCAAAAGTTTTTGGGCGTTTTCCACTGATTCTTTGACATGCTTTTTCTCTTCGGCTGTTAGTTCGCAATGCGACCTATTGATTTTTTCATATGCTTTTCGATACGCCGGATTAATTCTCAGCCCATTTGAAAAGACATCGACAACTTCGGCGACAAAACCCGTTTTGGAATCTTTTTTTTGCCTTACTACAACATCAGGAGCCGACACGGGCGTTAATTTGGGGCACAATTGGTTCCAAGGACCTCGATACAGAGCCCCCGGATGAGGATCAAGCCTTTGGCGGATATAATCCAGGCATCCCAGGATATCTTCCTTAGCCCTGCCGGTTTCCGCAACAAGCCTTGCTATATTGCCGGATGAAAGATCGTCCCAATGATTTTCAATAATTTCCAAGGCCAGTTCTTTATAGTTGTCATTCCATGAAATCCGATTCAACTGAATGACCAGGCATTCCTGGACCGATCTAGCTCCAACACCTGGCGGGTCCATTTCCTGTATTTTCGATAGGACATCTTCGACGTCGGAAACTTCGACGCCATAAGCGGCGGCTAATTCAGCAACATTATCACGCAGATAGCCGTCTTCATCTAAAGCATCAGCCAAGAAATCTGCAATTTCTTGTTTCCTGCCCTCGAGAGCCAACCTAGCCTGCTGTTTAACATATTCTTTAAGCGGGACGGGGGCAGCAATGCCGGCAAAAGGATCGGATTCTTCGTCTTCGATCCAGTCGCCGAATGAATCTTGGGCCAAGGCTTCGAACTCAGTCGATGCTGGTTGCCCCACTGTGCCGCAGACTGGACACCCGTTTTCACCGATAGGACCTCCGCACCAAGGGCATTCGGAAGCCTCATCCAAAATAATTGCGGGATTTTCCGCTGCTTGGGCGGTTATATATTGCCTAAGATCGAAAATATTCATTTCGAGCAATTTAGCGGACAAAATCTGCTCGGGAATCGTTCTCTGCGCCTGTCTCTGTCCTTGTTTTTGGACAGGACCGGCTGTCATTTTCAAGACCACTCCATACCTCCATTTGCAGGTATTTCTACCTACACGGATTATCGGAGCTTGAAATCGGTTTCAATAGGGAAGAATTACAGCAATTTGCGTGCCAGGGCAAAAAAAGCTTGTTTTGAGAGAGGTTTTTAAAGCTAACTGCGATCCAGGGCGTAAAGTTTCAATTTGTTTCGAAGGGTTTTACGATCGATGCCAAGCACAGCAGCCGCACGGCTTTGATTCCATTCACAAGCATCCAAAACACGCTTGATATGGTCTTTTTCGACTTCAGAGAGCGGGCGCAGGTCGTCGCCGCCTTCATTTGATGGGGTATTTCTCACAGTTAAGCTAGGTTCGCCGTCCAAGTGAAGGTTCCTGCGGTCAATGATGGAATCGTTAGTAAGTATGACGGCGCGTTCGATGCAATTTTCCAACTCGCGGATATTGCCGGGCCAAGAATATGCGCTCAACGCTGCCAGAGCATCTGGAGTGATTTCTTTGACCGGTTTGCCGAATTCCGCTGCGTATTTCTCCATAAAATGGCGCGCAAAAAGCGGGATATCTTCCGGTCTTTCGCGGAGTGGAGGCAGGGTGATCGTTATGACGTTCAAACGATAGTAAAGGTCCTCGCGGAACTCTTTGTCGCGAACTGCCTGCTGAAGGTTGCGGTTTGTAGCGGCGATGACTCGGACATCGCTAGTGATTGTTTGTTCTCCGCCTACTCTTTCGAACTGCTTTTCCTGAAGCACTCGCAGGAGCTTTGCCTGCATTGCGGGGGTTATATCGCCAATTTCGTCGAGGAAAATAGTGCCTCCGTCGGCTATTTCAAATCGACCGGCTCGGCGGGCTATAGCGTTGGTAAAAGCGCCTTTTTCGTGGCCAAAAAGTTCACTTTCAAGAAGTGTTTCCGGAAGAGCCGCGCAGTTTACCTTGACAAATGGGCCTTCCGCGCGTCGGCTGTGGTAGTGAATGAATCGCGCTAGAAATTCTTTACCGGTTCCGGTTTCGCCCAAACAGAGAACAGTAGCATTGGTCTGGGCAACCTGAGCGGCGGTTACGTAAGCTTTTTGGACTTGCGGGTTTTCTCCGATGAGGTTGTCGAAACCGAACCGGCTGCGAATCTCCTCGCGCAGATAACGGTTTTCGTCAATGAGTCTTCGGCGGTCCAAAGCCCTTTCGACAATCATTTCGACTTCATCCAAATCAAAAGGCTTAGTCAGGTAGTCATATGCGCCGAGTTTCATAGCTTCGACTGCGCTTTGAGGTGAAGCGAAACCTGTTATTACAATGACGGGAATATCCGGTTTTTTTGCTTTTACCTCACGAAGTATTTCCAGGCCGCTAGTCTGCGGCAGGCTGAGGTCAACTACGAGCAAATCGTAGTCGCCATCTATCGCGGCGGCTAACGCGCTAGCTCCGTCACCGAATGATCCGACTGAATGGCCTCGGCTTTTCAAAACCGTGGCCAATGATGTCCTTATTGATTCTTCGTCGTCGACTACCAGGATACGCCTATTTTGCACTTTTAATTCCTGAAAGAGTGTTTATCTTAACTTGGGGCTTCGAGTTCATCCACTATGATATTTTGGTTTGTATAGATACAAATATCAGCGGCTATACGCAAGGATTCTTCTACGATCTCGCGCGCAGTGAGGTTTGAATGCTTGAGCAATGCCAGCGCTGCGGACCTTGCGTATGCGCCTCCGGAGCCTATGGCGGCGACGTTATCGTCGGGTTCGATAATGTCTCCGCCACCCGAAAGCACAAGAAGATATTCTCCATTGGTGACAATCATCAAGGCTTCGAGCCGGCGGAGGATTCGGTCTGTGCGCCATTCTTTGGCGAACTCAATAACCGCGCGCCGCAAATTGCCGTGAGATTCTTCCAATTTGCTTTCAAATTTATCAGATAAGGTTTGCGCATCCGCGGCTGAACCGGCAAATCCAGCAAGGACTTTATCCTGATACATCCGTCGGATTTTCTTTGCCGAATGCTTCATCACTGTATTTTCCAAAGTGACTTGGCCGTCGCCTGCAATTGCGACTTTCCCGCCGTGTTTAACTGCAATTATTGTAGTTGAGTGCATTTTCAATTTTACAGCCTTTCAATCGTTCCCGATTTGTTCGATATTCGCCCGAGGATGAGCTCTATCGTATATTTCTTTTAGCCTTTCGCGAGTGACGTGCGTGTAAATCTGAGTTGTGGCGAGGCTAGCATGGCCGAGCAGTTCTTGAACGGTTCGTAAATCGGCGCCGTTCGCCATCAAATGAGTGGCGAATGTGTGCCTGAGGGTATGAGGACTGGCTTTCAGGTCTGAGCTTACCTTTTTTATGTGCTTGTCGACCATGCTGTATACGATTCTGGGGCTGATGCGTTTGCCTCTGGCGCCCACAAAGAGTGCTGAGAGGTCCTGATGCCCTTTTTTATCGCGCAGTTTGTCACGGCCGTTTCGAAGATACTCCGATAGCGCTTCGCGGGCTGCCTTGCCTGTTATTACTATGCGTTCCTTTGAGCCTTTGCCCATAACACGGATTTCTCTGGGAAGGCCTTTGACATCCTCCACGTTCAAGTTTATAAGCTCACTGACACGCATGCCAGTCGCATAAAGCAATTCCAAAATGGCTCGGTCCCTCAATCCGAGTGCTGTTGAAGGATTTGGAGACATCATAAGCGCCTCGATATGGTCCTCACGCAAAAACCTTGGAAGCGACTGTTGTTTTTTTGGAGCTGCCATAAGTGCGGTGGGATCACCTTTTATAACTCCGGAGCGTTTCAAAAACTTGAAGAAAGAACGGGCTGCTGCGAGTTTTCTCGCGATGGTCGCTCGGGTGCAACCTTCTTTTTGAAGTTTCGCCAAAAAGCGGCGCATAAAAAGGTGATCAATTCTTTCGGGCGACTCGCATCCATTTTGTTTGGCATAGTCTAGGAACTGCCGCAAATCTGTTCCGTAACTGGTAATGGTATGCGGCGATGCTTGTTTCTGGTGTTCGAGATATGTTATGAATGCATCTAAATGAGATTCCAAAAGGAACTCCCAGTGATTAGATTTTGGTCAGTTCAATGGATATTTCTCGGCGTTTTTTTTCATTTTGGACTCGACCGCCGAAGAAAGGTCTATGCCCAAATCAGCTGCCATAGTGAGTAGATAGACTAGAATATCGGACATTTCGTCGGCTATTTCGGCCCGCCCATTTCCTTTCAGATGCTTTTCTATCTCTTCATCTGTAAGCCACTGGAAATGTTCTAGGAGTTCTGCGGCTTCCAAAGAAATCGATATTGCCATATTTCTTGGAGTGTGATACTTCGCCCATTTGCGGGCGTCGCGAAACTCGAGAGCTTTTCTTTTCAGGTCTGCGATTGTTGTATTCTGGTCCAAAATAAAGAGGACCTCCGGGCATTAGTTATTCTTCGTTTTTTTCGTAAATTACCCTTTGAGCTTTGCCTTCTTGCCTTGGCAAAGTGCCGGGCTTGAAAACGTCGCCTTTGGGGCTGAATCCCAAAACTTCTTTAAGGTGCTTTTCCACGGTAAATCCGGTGACCCATTCTTCCGCTTCCACATTCACGCGAACATCTTTCACGCCGTTGACATCCTCTATTATAATTTGGTAGTGGCTTCTGACGCCTGGGATTTCCATTAGCGCTTGTTCGATTTGTTTTGGGAAGAAGTTGACGCCTTTAACAATTAGCATATCGTCAATTCGGCCGGCGATACGGTCGATCCTGGTATGAGTTCTGCCGCATTCACATTTCTCGCGGGATAGGACCCGAGAGAGGTCTCCGGTACGAAAACGTATAATAGGGATTGCTTCGCGATTTAGAGACGTGAAGACAAGTTCGCCTGTTTCGCCATCGGGTACTGGTTTCATAGTATTGGGGTCAAGAACTTCCATTATATATTGGTCTTCCCACACGTGAATGCCGCAATGGAACTGGCAATCCATTCCTGTAGTGCCGACCCCTCCGGTTTCTGTCATTCCATAAATGTCGAAGGCTTCGATACCCAAGCCATTTTCCAATTTTTCGCGCATTGAATCGGAAAAAGTCTCTGCGCCAAAAATACCTACTTTCAGGTAAGGCAAATCTCCGCCTATCTCTTCGAGGACTTCCATGATGCGGATGCCATATGAAACGACGCCAGTTAGCACGCTCACCTGGAAATCGTTCATAAGTTTTATTTGGCGGGGAGTGTTTCCAGCCCCTGTTGGGATAATAAACAGACCGGCTTTTCGAGCGCCGTGATAGAACCCGAAACCTCCGTTAAACAAACCGAATGACGGAGTAATCTGCACGGCTTCACCAGACTGAATGCCAGCCATGCGGTAACAGCGCGCCATACACTCGGCCCATTGGTCAATATCGTGGTCAGTGTAAGCCATAACGACAGGAGCTCCGGTTGAACCTGAACTCATATGCATTTCGCATAGGTTCGACCTGTCGACGGAAAGCATTCCGAGCGGATATTGGTCACGAAAATCATTTTTATTGATGGTTGGAAGAATCCGGATGTCTTCTAAAGTTCTTATATCCAAAGGTTTGACAGAAGCTTCGTCCAAGCGTTTTCTGTAAAAAGCGTTGTTTTCGTATGCCGATTTAACTGTCCATTTCAAGCGTTCGAGCTGCAGTGACGCAAGCTCATCACGTGACATAGTTTCCGCGCGCTCATTCCAATATCGCTGCATTTTGACCCTCCAAGGTGTATATTCCAGAAAAATGACGTTAAATCCTGTGAAATGGTGGAGGGAAAATAGTGAGAATCAACCTTTGACCACTCCTAGCGGCCGCATTTTGGCAACTTTAAGCGAAATGCCGGCTCCGTGGGCTGTTTCGACCACTTCGGCAACATCTTTGTAAGCATAAGGGGCTTCTTCGGCAAGAGTGCCCTTGCTGGCCGCCATCACGAGAATGCCTTGTTCTGCTAGCATTTCACGGATGCGAAAAGCATCTTTTGATTTCATGGCGGCGTGTCGGCTTAGCATTCTGCCCGCCCCGTGGCAAGTTGAACCGAAGGTCTCTTCCATAGCACGCTGCGTTCCGACCATTAGGAACGAATATCTGCCCATATCGCCAGGCACGATAACTGGTTGCCCAACAGCCCTGTATTGTTTGGGAACGTCAGGATGGCCTGCTGGAAAGGCTCGAGTGGCTCCTTTTCGGTGAACGCAAAGTTTAACCTTTTCTCCGTCTATTTCGTGTTCTTCGATTTTTGCAATATTATGCGCCACGTCGTAAACTTGACGCAGGCCCATCGAAGACGCGCTTTCGTTCATTACTTCTTCGAATGCTTCGCGGACCCAATGTGTAATGGCCTGCCTGTTTGCCCAAGCATAATTAGCGGCAGCAGCCATTGCGCCTAGATATTTTTTGCCTTCAGGCGACTCTACTGGCGCAGCTGCAAGCTGGCGGTCGGGCAAGTTCAATCCATATTTCTGCGCCGCTTTCTGCATATCAGCGAGGCTGTCATCACAGACTTGATGACCAAAGCCTCTCGAACCAGTATGAACCATTATAGTTATCTGTCCTGGTTCGGTTATTCCGAAAGCCCGAGCAACTTTTTCATCATAAATTTCATCGACCACTTGAATTTCGAGAAAATGATTTCCGGCTCCGAGTGTGCCTAGTTGCGGGCGACCTCTTTCTATTGCCTTTTGACTGACAGCATCGGGATCTGCAAAACTCATTTCGCCGTTTTCTTCGGTTACTTCGAGGTCATCTGGATTCCCAAAGCCTTTTTCTACCATCCACCGGGCGCCTTTTCGCATAACTTCCTTCAGCTCAGCGACACCCACTCGAATTTTACCCTCGCTTCCGACACCGGAAGGCACATTCAGAAAAATGGCGTGGACTAATTTTTCAAGTTTAGGCTTTACTTCGTCTATAGTGAGGTCTGTGCGTAAAAGGCGAACGCCGCAGTTTATGTCGAATCCTACTCCTCCTGGAGAGACGACGCCTATATCATCGGCGCGGGTTGCCGCCACTCCACCTATTGGAAATCCATATCCCCAGTGAATATCCGGCATCGCCAAGGATTTGCCGACAATGCCCGGTAAAAACGCTACATTTGCCACCTGTTCCAGAGATTCATCCGCCTGGATGACAGACATCAACTCTTCAGAAGCATAAACTAATCCATCTGTTCTCATTCCGCTTTTAAAAGATTGCGGAATAAGCCATCGGTATTTATCTATCTGTTTAATTTGATTAGGCTGAGACGACATTTTACCACCTCTTTTTTAAATACCCAAAAGAGATGATACGCTAAAATAGGATAGATTTCCAGAAAAAAGCCCGCTGCGGAAGTAAACAGCGGGCTTTTTGGTTTATTTCATTTCTTAGTAAGGGCCAGTTACATACCGTAGTCGCCGTAGCCGCCTCCCGGAGGAGTTGCTGCCGCCGGTTTTTCCTTTTCAGGTTTTTCGGCAATAAGCGATTCGGTGGTCAGGATGAGAGATGCGATGCTTGCCGCATTCTCGAGGGCGCTTCTGGTCACCTTGACTGGGTCAACCACGCCTACTTTGATCATATCCTCGAACTGGCCGTTCAAGGCATTGTAGCCAATACCTTTTTCTTTGAGGTTTTTGACGTGTTCGACGATTACGCTGCCTTCTGCGCCTGCATTTTCAGCAATCTGGCGCATGGGTTCTTCAAGGGCTCGGCGGACAATAGAAGCGCCAACTTTCTCGTCATCGGTTTTGCCGACTTTTTCCAAACTCGGAATGATGTTGACGAGAGTTGTGCCGCCGCCCGGGACGATTCCCTCTTCCACAGCCGCGCGGGTTGCTGAAAGGGCGTCTTCGAAGCGGTGTTTCTTTTCTTTGAGTTCAGTTTCAGTAGCCGCGCCGACTTTAATTACTGCGACACCGCCTGCAAGCTTGGCGAGGCGCTCTTGCAGTTTTTCGCGGTCGTAGTTGGAATCGGTCTCTTCGATTTGCCGTCTGATAAGCGCGATGCGCCCCATAACGGCTTCCCGGCTGCCAGCTCCTTCGATAATAGTGGTCTCTTCCTTGGAGATGACTACTTTCTTCGCCTTGCCGAGCATCGACATATCAACGTTCTCGAGCTTTATGCCGAGATCTTCAGTTATGAACTTGCCATCGGTAAGGATTGCGATGTCTTCGAGCATAGCTTTGCGGCGATCGCCAAATCCGGGGGCCTTGACCGCGCAGCACTGCAGTATGCCGCGTAGTTTGTTGACTACCAAGGTTGCCAATGCATCGCCTTCCACGTCTTCAGCGATGATAAGCAAGGGGCGTCGCATCTGGGCGATCTTTTCCAATACAGGGATCAGATCGGCAGCGGCGCTAATCTTCTTTTCGTGAATAAGGATAACACAGTCCTCAAGGACCGCTTCCATTCGTTCTGGATCGGTCACGAAGTAGGGTGAAATGTAACCCTTGTCGAACTGCATTCCTTCGACAACTTCGAGGTTAGTGGTAGTGCCCTTAGATTCTTCGACGGTGATGACGCCGTCTTTGCCGACTTTGTCCATAGCATCGGCAATAATGGCACCAATTTCAGGATCGTTGCCAGCGATGGAAGCGACCTGAGAAATTTCTTCTTTACCTGCGACGGGGATACTGAGTTTTTTGATTTCAGCCACCGCTTTCTCGACGGCCATATCGATTCCCCGTTTTACGGCGATAGGATTGCCGCCCGCGGTTACGTAGCGAAGCCCTTCCGCGATAATTGCCTCAGCGAGAACTGTTGCGGTGGTTGTTCCGTCACCTGCGACATCGTTGGTTTTAGATGCCACTTCGCGGACCAACTGAGCTCCCATATTTTCATATGCATCTTCAAGTTCGATTTCTTTAGCTACAGTAACGCCATCTTTGGTGATGGTAGGAGAACCCCATTTTTTATCGAGTACAACGTTTCTGCCGCGAGGTCCAAGAGTGACCTTTACAGCGGCCGCCACTGTGCGGGCACCTCTTTCGAGGGCACGCCGAGCTTCTTCGTTAAAGCAAAGCTGTTTAGCTGCCATTAAAAATAATTCCCTCCTTTCGGTTTACTTCTCGCGGATTGCGTAAATAGAGTCTTCATCCAAGATGACATAGTCTTCATTGTCAACGGTTATTTCAGTGCCGCCGTATTTGGCAAAAATCACTATGTCACCCTCTTTTACGTTCATGGGCGCGCGCTTGCCATCATCAAGCACTTTGCCCGGACCCACTGCTACTACGGTGCCTTCCTGAGGCTTTTTCTTAGCTGTGTCGGGAAGAATTATACCTCCAGAGGTCTTTTCCTCTTCCTCGGAGACTTTGACTACGACTTTGTCACCCAACGGGCGAATTTTGACAGCCATGTTGGTTAAGTCACCTCCCAAATTTTATTTACTGCTCAACAATTTAGCACTCTATAGTTGAGAGTGCTAAAAAAATATACCCATATAGAAAATCTATGTCAAGGGGTTTTGCAGGAAAAAATAAAAAAAGATTTTTTTATACATAAATTGTTTCAAGCGGGCAGCATCTTCAGTAAGGTTTTAGGTCCCATAAGCAGGTTTAAGAACTGCCTTGATTTAGGTATGGAGCTAATAATTATCGGGGGTTAATAATAATGAAAAAAACTAGCGTCTCGATTCTTCTGGCAATGTCTTTTATTGTTGCTTGTTCTGCATCAATAGCCCAGACTAGCGCGTTTATTGATTTGGACCAAACCTGGCAAGGGAATGGTTATGTGAGTGGAGCCGATATATACGATACAGTCAAGTCGGTTCGCGTCATTCTTCGCACTTCAAAAAATGCGGAAATAACCCTTAAAGGGTCCAGAACCACTCTCATAAACGCAAAATGGTCGGGTGATCCAGAGCGGCGCGTGTATTTGGATGTGACGAAAGCTTTAAATGATTCCTTTGCTCGAGGAGACGGATCAATAATCTTTGACAACGGTAGGCTGGAACGGCTGTCAATTAATGGGCAAGCAAGAAACCGGAAGTTCGTGGTTGTATTTAGCGAGACCGGCAATGTAAGCCGTCCGCCGACGGATTTTCCGGATAGGCCTTCCGTTTCTTTCAGCGGTCTTGATGAAGTGCGCTCTGGAGGCGGACTGTTGGAACGTGAAGGCCGGGCATTGGATTCGCTTCGAAAAACTTATGTCAAATTGGAGCGAAACGGCCGTGCCGAGCTGCGATTTGATGGCAGAGAAAAGTATACCTTCATTGGCAAATGGTCGGAAGCTTCTGATCGGCGTGTTCGAATAGACATTGAAAGGGCTTTTGGCAGCAATTCAGTTTCTGGATACGGGCAAGTTTATCTTGACACGAGATTCTTGTTGGATCGTATTGAACTTCAAGGCCGGCATCAGGGCGATAGGTTTAAATTGAACTTCAAAGTTGGGGCGAGCCCTCCGCAGACGGATTTTCGGGAGTTCAACGACACCGCTTATGGCAGGGGAACAATGCTGTTGAATAACGATAAGTTTGATGAGATAAGGATGGTGAAGGTTGAGCTCGACCGATACGGCAATGCAAGAATAAGGACCGAGGGGAAAAGGCCGCAGGTTATCACGGGCCGTTGGAGCGGCCAGCCGGAAATGATCAAGTTAAAGATCGCGAAAGTATCCAGCATAACTGGTGCTGACGGAAACGGCACGTTATATGTTCGTCGAGACCAAATTGAGAGGCTGGAAATAAGCGGAAGGCACCGTGAAGGCAGATACAGCATAAGTTTTCGGGCGCGTTAGACTTCCGCGTATTGTAGCAAATCGGCTGCGGCAAGAATGGCCGCTTTCATGCTTTCGGATTTTGCAAGTCCTTTCCAAGCAATATCCATTGCGGTTCCGTGGTCTACAGAAGTTCGAAGAACGGGCAATTCAAGAGTAGCGGTAACAGTTCCGTAGAAATCTCGTGTTTTTGCCGCAATATGACCTTGATCGTGATAAAGGGAGATAACGCAGTCATAATTGCCTTCGAGCGCTTGTGCAAAAACCGAGTCTGCGCCGATTGGGCCGGTAACATTTATTCCTTCTTTTTGGGCGACATCCGAAGCAGGAGCGAGGTGGATGATTTCTTCATTGCCGAATTGGCCGCCGTCGCCAGCGTGCGGATTCAAAGCGGCTAGCGCTATGCGTGGGTTTTGGAAGCCAAGTTTCAGCATTACTGAATTGACGCGACGGATGAAGGACAGCACGCGTTCTTTGTTTATATAGTCGATGGCGTCTTTGAGAGAAAGATGCCTCGAGAGAAAGAAAATCCTCATATTTTCCGTTATGAACATAGTCAAGGGGTCGGCTACTCCGAGGTATTCCGCGAGCATTTCTGTGTGGCCGATGCCTTTTATGCCGGCTATTCGCAAGGAAGCTTTGTTGATAGGCGCGGTGCAAATGGCATTTACATCACCGGATTTGGCTAATTCGCAGGCTTTTCGGATATAGGCATCGGAAGCCAAACCTCCTTCTTTTGATACAATGCCGGGCTGGATATTTTCTATGCCGGGAGAATAGACATCGATGGTTTCGCAATCCGGAAGAGGTTTCCCCAGGAACTGTGAGACTCTACGCAAAATAAGCGAATTGCCGATTACAATGCAATTACAGCGATTGCGCACTTTTTCATCGTGAATTGCACTCAAAACGATTTCAGGGCCTATTCCTGCGGGATCGCCTATTGTGATTGCAATAACTGGCTTCTTCACGAAATCATTATGATATAATCTTGCCGATATGTCTACCCGAATTGAGCACGATTTACTTGGAGAAATGGAAGTTCCGGAGGATGCCTACTATGGCATACATACTCTACGGGCTAGCAAAAACTTCGCGTTGAGCAGAGAGAGAACCCATCCGGAACTTATCACTGCGCTGGCAAACGTCAAAAAAGCTTGCGCCATTGCGAACGAGAAGATTGGGAAACTCGAAAAGCGGATTGCAGATGCTATCTGCCGAGCCTGCGACGAGATAGCAGCCGGTGGATTTCGGGACCAGTTTATCTTGGATGCGTTTCAGGGCGGCGCCGGGACTTCTGAAAATATGAATGCAAATGAAGTCATCGCGAACCGCGCCATCGAAATCCTTGGAGGCAAAAAAGGGCAGTATAGCTTGGTTCATCCGCTTGATCATGTGAACTTATCCCAATCCACCAACGACGTATTCCCGACTGCGGTTAGAGTGGCGGCAATAAGGCTTCTGGCATCCGCCAGCCAAGCAATGGCAAACTTGCAGCATGCATTCCAAGAGAAAGAAAACGAGTTTGCCGGAATTCTAAAAATCGGCCGGACTGAAATGCAAGATGCGGTGCCAATAACTCTGGGGCAAGAGTTTTCAGCTTGGGCGCAGGCAGTGCAACGCGACTGGTGGAGGCTGTATAAAGTTGAAGAAAGGCTGAGGCAAGTCAATTTGGGAGGAACTGCCATAGGCACGGGATTAAATGCAGACCGGAAGTATGTATACATAGTGACTGATATATTGCGCGAAATAACGGGGTTGGGCCTTGCGCGAGCGGAGAATATGATAGACGCAACCCAAAACTGTGATATTTTCGCTGAAGTATCGGGATTGATCAAGGCCGCTGCGGTAAACCTCGTAAAAATCTCTTCAGATTTGAGGTTAATGTCTTCTGGGCCAAGAGCTGGATTCGCTGAAATAATGCTTCCGGAACTGCAAGCCGGGTCCTCGATTATGCCGGGAAAAGTCAATCCTGTTGCGACTGAAGCGGTAACTCAGGCGGCGTTTCAAATAACTGCTAACGATATAGCCATCACCTTGGCATCGCAGTCCGGTCAACTGGAACTGAACGCATTCCTGCCAGCATTAGCGCATAATCTTTTTCAATCTTTAGAATTGCTAAAAAACGCCGCGAATCTGCTAGCGGAAAAGTGCATAAAGGGGATAAAGGCGAATATAGAACGCTGCACGGAACTTTTGGAAAATAGTTTGAGTTTAGTTACGGCCCTATCTCCTTACCTAGGATATGACAAAGCTTCGGAATTGGCAAAAGAAGCGATTGCCACCGGAAAAAAAATACGCGATTTAGCCTTAGAAGAGAAATTATTCAGCGAGGAAGAGCTAAGCATAATCCTTTCACCGATAGAAATGACAAAGCCTGGGATTGCGGGGGAAAAGAGAGTGAAAAGAGAATTGAAGGATTAGAGGAAAAGGGCAGGCTCCGCGGGTTCTTTGGGCTTCAGCATACGGGGCTTTTAGCGGATTAAAGCGGATGTCAGGGTAAGGTCAGCGCGAAGCCTGCCCAAGGGGCATTATGAAGTTTTATTCAGCCCTATTTGCGCCGGCGGATGATGACACCGATAATGCCGGTTGCGCCAGTAAAGAATGCCAGCAAGCTGGACGGCTCCGGCACGGTGTTTCCGGCCACCATCATAACTTTGAAAACATCTGTGTTATCAATGTATGCGCCCCGGACGGGATCCAACCCGGTAGCATACTGAGCGAACAATTCGGAACCGGCTCCTTTTGCAAAGAGCGGAATGAGTTCGTTGGTATGGCTAGTGTAGTTATACTTCATTCCGGGCATGACACCGGGACCATTGTCGACAACGAAGGTTTCGCCATTGGGGCCTGTGATCATTCCGCAACCGTGGTCACCAGTGACGATTAGAAGAGTCTCATTCCAGCTGCTGTTTTGCTCTATCCAGGCTATGACGGCGTCGACAGCCATATTGAAGTCCGTCTGTTCTTCAATCATTCTAGCAGCCTGATTTGCGTGGTTGGCCCAGTCAACAGCTCCGCCTTCGAACATAGCGACATATCCCTTCGTGTTCTGCTTGAGAACGTTCAGGGCGCCAATTGCCATTTCAGCAAGGGTAGGAACATTGGGATTGAACGGAACACTGCCGGGAACGTCAGTGCTGGAATAGCCTGAGCGGGACTGCTGAGCGGTGGTTGCAGCTTTGAAGGTGCCGCATACCTTGGAAGCAGTCAATGAGCCATTTGCGAGAGCCTGAAACTGAGAACGATCTGTTATAAGAGTGTAGTCTGTTTGGCCGTTGACGAGTTGTTCCCAAGTAGCCTGGCCGCCAACTCGTTTATAGGAAGTAGATGTAGGAGCTACGTAGTTGCCATCGTTGTTATAGAATGGATGGCCCGCACCCATAATTACATCGAGTCCGCTTTGGTAAATCATCTCGTTGGCAATATTGTCATAGGCATCTCTCGATAGAGAATGCGAACCCATTCCGGCAGGAGTTGCGTGCGTCCAATGAACTGTTGAAACAGAGCCAGCAGCTCCGCCCCATTCTTTGTAGTATTCGGTGATCGTTTTTAATTTTGTGACTTGATCGGTGGCGTAGTTGATTTGGCCGTCAAAGATTTTGATGCCTGTAGCCATTGCGGTTATGGCTGAAGCTGAATCAGTGGCGCCAGTTTTCAAGTAAGGAATATTCGGTTTGTATCCGCCCATTCCATCGCTTATCCAAGCCTGGGCCGGATTGTAACCAGCGGGATTATTGGCGGAATATGTAGTCATTGCATAGTGAACCCATCCCGAGCCCTGATATGCTTGCGTGGTGCCGTGCCAGTAGTTGGTAGCGTCTACTGTTTGGTAGCTCCAACCATCGCTGATCATTAAAATGACATTTTTGGGGCCAGCGCCCGCAATTGCGGCTAGTCCAAGCAGTAAAATGCTGCATAGGACAACTGCCAGTGTTCGTTGCTTCATTCCTTGCATACCTCCAGTTTTTTCGCCCTTTTTATGGGTCGTTGCTTCGGCAGAAGCGTTCCGAAGCTTATTTCAAGCGTATTCTAAATATAAAATCTGACACTTACCTTGCTTGGCTATTGCATTTTCATTGTTATTGAAAAAAGGAAAAATGCCATAGCCAATAGGTTGTCAGTTGACCAATTCAATTTTACTCTCTTTCAGGGTATTTTGCGAAACGCTTAGCGAACTGAAGAATGAACGCTGCCAAATCGAGAAACGGGTTGTCTGAAATTTTTGGTTCTTGACCAGTCAACGCCTACTGTCCAAAAAGGCAAAAAAAAGCCTGCTTACTGGTATTTCAGCAGGCTAAAAACATAAAAGGAATATGTTGCAGGAGGAAATCAGTAGCTGCTACGCCTTACGACAATATCGGAAGGATCTCTTGGGCGCAAGGCGCGGACTATCTTGCCATCTTTTTTAATGCAGGAACTTATGCCTGTAACTTGAACATAATCCCCTACCGCGCCGAGGTATTGATGCTTGACGTAAACGCCGAGAATGCCGCTTCCATCGTCAATTTTGGAGCCATCAGAAATATAAAAATAGTTTGTGCCGATATAAGAAACTCTGCCAAAACAGCGGACTAGAAGCCCGATATTATTCGCCCCGGCTGCTTCGCCGTTATAAATATCCCACACTGCTTGTTGGTGGCCAAATCGGCCGCCACCCAAGCTTTTCAACGGCATAGTGTATGGCTGCATGAACGGATTTTCCGGGGTTATTTCTACTATAGTTATGCAGGCATCATCGAAGATAACGGCCAAGTTTGCAGGATTGAAATATTGGAACTCTGAAACTGACCAATCGAGCATATTTGACAAGCTTGCGAGGCTAGTATCGTTTCCTGGAACACCAAATTGCCAGACCCTATATTTATAATTCTCGGCAAGCGGGAGATTCTGAAGGCTCAAATTAATCGTGACTGGATTGCTATCGGAAAAGTTCAGGCCCCAAATAAAGCGCCTGGTGTCGCCGTCGCTGAACCGGGTTGTATACATTCTAAATGATCGGGAGTCGTCTCTATAAACATCCAAAAGAACGTCGCCCATATAGTCCCTCAGTTTTTGGAAAACTGCACGGACATTCGATGCATTCACCGGGTTAAGCCAATAGTTGGCAGAAAGCAGCCTATTAGGCAGAGAGGATTTTGACTGTTCAGCGAAGATGAAAACGGATTCCACAATGCCCAAAGATTGAGCCATTGAATGCTCCAAGGGATGGCCGGCGCAGTCCCACATTCCTGGATTGTGCTCAGTTGCCATAAATCGATTGCTGTAGTTTCCGCCATAAAGGGTATAGTTATCAAAAAATGGTTTCAATCCTTTGAGAGCGTTTTCCAACCCTGAAATAGAGGATGGGTTTTGCTGGTTCGGGGGCCATACGTTGCGCAAGCCGAAATAGTATGGATGGTAGTCGAGATATTCCAGCACAAGCCCTCTTGATTGAAGCTCGGCTTTCAATGCATCGAGATAAGGCTTATCGCCTGCGGGGTCGAATGGGCAAACGGAGCTTGCACCGATAGCCACATTAGGATCAACCGATTTAACTGCGTTTCTTATTTTTAAGAAGATATCAATGTATCCTTGGATAGAGATGTCGCCCGCAGGTTCATTGCCTACGGTGATATATGCACAGATTGGAACGTTAGGCTCACCCAATCTCAAAAGTTTTGTGGTATAATCACCGGGCCAGCGAATCGAATCCAAAATTCTTTTATCATCGTCGTAAGGGTTTGCAGGATTGCCGTTTGTCAAGAAAACCGGATTGCCGAACAGGTCGAAGACCATATTTGGCGCGTTTGGGCTGCTTCGATAATTCCGCAGTATATGATTGATGTAGCGGACCCTGTCAGCAGCGAGTTGGTCAAGAAACGTGCCGCGGTAAAGGCTATCCACCCTTACCCTATCGACATTGCTCCAAATATAAATTGTATTCGTACCGGCTAACAAAGGCACGTGATAAGCGCGCATTACCCCCCAATAAGTTTGCCCGTCATAAGAATCGGGCCCCACAACAGTGCTTAAATCCCCTACGAATGTGGGAGTTGATTGGCTATTGATGCTGAAAAAGTAGTTGTTATTATCCCAAAGTTCAGTTTTTGTCTGTTGAGGGTTTGCGCTATGGTTGCCACACTTAACTCGCAAATGCAAATCGTATCTGCCTGCATAAGGGGCTGTAAAGGTGATTTTTAGTATATCTTGCCTGCCAACTATTTTACGAAGCAGCCAGCTTGTTCCTTCATCGAGAGCTGTGTCCTGTATGACTGGGCTACCCTGATAAGCTGATCCATATGTTTCCGCTTGAAACTCTTGAACATCAGCGATACCAGCTCCGAACCAACCTATGCCGTGAATCGGGGCGTTAAAAGTGCCCCAGCAATTTGTGTCCCTCAATTCTCTCATAACATCAAGGGTCGTGACAGCATAGCCTTTTGACATATCGATATCGCCGGTTTCACCTTTTCGCCGCCAATCGTAACCGTCTGAAATCTGTGGCAGGGCGCGCATGTTCGTGTTTTGCGCCAATTCAAGCACGGCAATTCTTTGGGAATATGTAAAATCTTCGAGCATATTCAAACCGCGAACGCCGCTATTGAATATTTCGCCGCCGGCACAATCGATCACTCTGGATTGCGCCAAAGCCGGTTTAAGAAGAACTGCTATACAAAATGCCGCAAATGCAAAATACAATTTGGCAGATTCGTTGGAGACGGCTTTTTTCAATATGCTGCAAAAAAATTCATTTGCAAACCATCCTTCTGCTAGCTCTGAGCGCAGCGGTATGATAATCATTGATTGTCACTTATCAGTATATCACAAAAATTCATCAGTAGCGATTTTTGCCATATATTTTTGATTTCTATAAATGCCTTTAAAATAAATGGCTTATTATTTAGTAATTCCTTAATTCAGATCTTTTATTTAGGCAAAAAAATAACCCCGGTTTTCACCGAGGCTCCCCGAGGGACTCTCTAGGGACAAAATGTCACAACACTTGAAGGAAGGAGAAAAAGATGTTCAATTGATATAGTGCAAATACTGTGCCAATATTACCTGAACGCCTAAGAATATTTAATTTTTTAAATCAGTTCTTTTGACAGTGGCGAAAAGGTTTTTCTACTACGTGCAAATTGCCCCAAACGTTGAAAAAAAACACCTTACAGTAATATAAGTGTTCGTATGGGAATGAATTATTATTGAAGTAGCCAAAAGTTTTTCCTTAATAATGTCATTAAAGTTACGCCGGTGCCGTGTTTACCGGCTTTTATGGTAGTGAGGAGCGGATCGCATCATTGAGGAATAAAACTTACAATTGGATAATAGATCATTAACTATCTCATATAAAATATAAGCGTTTTATTTCGCAGTGAAGGCTAGTATATTCGTTTTTCGATGAGGCATTTGCCTGAGGCTAGGCAAGTACGCTAGCATGTCAGCCGTTATATTAGTTGTCCAAGAGGTTTTTATAAATGATTGAAGATAGCGTAACGCTGGTAACTGGCGGAAGCAAAGGAATCGGCGAAAAAATAGCCAAGTTTTTTGCGCCGTGCGGAGCAAAAGTAGCAATATGTGGACGCAATGAGGAGGCGCTAAAGAGGGTTGCCAACGAAATTTCGGAGGAAGGCGGCATATGCCTTCCGATAGCCGCGGATGTATCGGATGAAAAGCAAGTTGAAGCGATGGTTTCCAAAATAGAAGCCGAGTTAGGACCCGTGGACATCTTAATAAACAACGCGGCAGAGCTTATTTTATCTAAAATCACCGAAATGTCGCTAACGGATTGGGAACGATTAATGGCCATAAATGTGCGCGGGGTTTTCCTGTGTTGCCGTGCCGTATTGCCAAGCATGATGGAGCGAAAAACGGGACGCATAATAAACATTGGATCGCTGGCGGGTAGAAGGGGCTATCCAGAACAGGGAGCTTATTGCGCATCGAAACACGCTTTAGTCGGCCTAACCAAAGTTTTGGCAATTGAAACCCAGCCATATGGCATACGCGTAAATATGGTATCACCCGGCGGAGTAATGACGGAGCTATCAGCTTCACTTCGAGACTCTAGAGGTGGAGTGAATGAATCCGAATGGATGACAACAGAAGAAGTTGCCGAAGCGGTACTTTATATATGCAATCAAGATGGCGCCGCTACAACAGATGAACTTGTGCTTAGGCGTTTTGCCAGCGAGCCTTGGAGGTAAAATAAGCCTTGCCGACAACGTGATTGAGTGGGATCAATATAGTCCGCCGGCAAGCCGATTTATTAAAGGAGTAGCAGTAACTATGTTTGAAGATTACAGGTTCGACACCAAAGCATTGCACGCAGGTCAGCAGATCGATACAGATACCTATGCAAGAGCAGTGCCAATTTATCAGACGACTTCGTATTTGTTTGAGAGCTGCGAGCACGCGGCTAAGCTTTTTGCTTTGCAAGATGCGGGAAATATTTACACTCGCCTGATGAACCCGACAACCGACGTTTTGGAGCGACGCGTTGCCGCTCTCGAAGGTGGGGCTGCGGCGCTGGCAGTTGCTTCAGGAATGTCCGCAATAACATTAACCGCGCTTGCTTTGGCAAAAGCCGGTGATGAAATAGTGTCATCCACGAGCCTATATGGCGGCACTTATACATTATTTAATTATACTTTGCCTAGGACCGGCATAAAAACCGTTTTTGTCGATCCAAAAAATCCGTGCAATTTCGAGAAAGCAATAACACCAAAAACGAAGTTCATTTACGTTGAGACTGTCGGCAATCCCAAATGGGATGTGGCTGATATCGAGGCTCTGGCAGGGATAGCGCATAAAAACGGAATACCACTGGTAGTAGACAACACCGTGCCCACGCCCTATCTTTGCCGACCTATCGAGTGGGGGGCGGACATCATCATTCACTCATTGACTAAGTTCTTGGGTGGGCATGGAACATCTATCGGAGGAATCATAGTAGATTCTGGAAAGTTCGATTGGAGCGCTTCCTGCCGATTTACCGATTTCACAACGCCAGACCCCAGTTACCATGGGATGGTTTTCACCGATCATTTTGGCTCGTTGGCATTCATAGCCAAAGCCCGGGTTAGCTATTTGAGGGATATGGGGCCTGCATTGAGCCCATTCAATGCATTTCTTATTCTTCTCGGCATAGAGACGCTTTCTCTTCGGATGGACCGGCACAGTTCCAACGCTTTGAAAGTCGCAGAGTTTCTTTCGAAACATCCGGCGGTAAACTGGGTGAATTATCCCGGTCTGCCCTCGCATCCTGACTATACTTTGACAGAAAAATATTTGCGAAAAGGGGCAGGAGCGCTACTTGGATTTGGAATAAAGGGTGGCAAGGCTGCTGGGATAAAGTTCATCGATTCGGTAAAATTGCTTTCTCACTTGGCGAATATTGGCGATGCTAAATCGTTGGTGATTCACCCGGCTAGCACCACCCATCAGCAACTGACTCCGGAAGAACAACTAGAAGCTGGCGTAACTGAAGATTTCATCCGCCTTTCGGTTGGTTTGGAAGATGTAGATGATATAATCGAAGATATAGACCAAGCCCTAAAGAAATCTCAAGAGGATTTATAACCTGAGAAAGGGATATCCTGATTCCCCCCAAGGTAGGGGAATCAGTTTTTGTAGTTTAAATATATATGATATGCAGTAATCATATGGCTAGTAAACAGTTGACAGCGGAAGAAAACTCCGTCGGCATAGTTGAAACTAAATATTTTACCTTTGCGGAACCGCCGGATGAGTTGGTGCTTGAGAGCGGCAAGAAGCTGGGGCCGATAACTCTTGCCTATGAGACTTATGGAACCCTAAACGAAAACCGGGATAATGCCGTTTTGATATTGCACGCTCTATCCGGTGACGCGCATGTTGCCGGCAAGCATCACCCGGATGACCGGAAATCTGGCTGGTGGGATATAATGGTCGGTCCGGGTAAGGCTTTCGACACCAACAAATACTTTGTGATATGTTCGAATGTAATTGGAGGTTGCAAGGGTTCGACTGGGCCATCGTCAATCAATCCTGCGACGAACAAGCCGTATGGTCTTTCTTTTCCAATAGTGACCATAAAAGATATGGTAAAATGCCAGAAACGGCTTATTGACCATTTGGGAATTACGCAATTGTTGGCTGTAGTAGGCGGTTCTATGGGTGGAATGCAGGCGTTGCAATGGTCGGTTTCTTACCCTGAAATGGTCAAGTTAGCAATTCCGATTGCAACAACCAGCACTCTTTCGGCGCAGGCGATAGCTTTCAATGAAGTTGGCCGCCAAGCGATAATGATGGATCCCGACTGGATGAATGGTGAATATTATGGCAAAAGCGTGCCTCAACGCGGCCTCGCAGTAGCGCGAATGATCGGGCACATCACATATCTATCGGATAAATCCATGCACCGCAAGTTTGGAAGGGAACTTGTGGACAAAGCTGAATATGGCTACGATTTCATGATGGATTTCCAAGTGGAAAGCTACTTGCGTTATCAAGGAGACAGTTTCGTAAAGCGGTTCGATGCAAACTCTTATTTGTACATCACCAAAGCGATGGACTATTTCGACCTTTCTAGGCCTAGCGGTGAACTTTCGAAGGAACTGGCAGTTGCGAAAGCTAAGTTTTTGGTAATTTCATTCTCTTCCGATTGGCTGTTTCCATCTTATCAATCCAAAGAAATAGTGACAGCGTTGCGCAGGAATAACGCCCACGTTTCGTATGCTGAAATTCAGACCGACTACGGACACGATGCATTCCTGCTCGAATCCAAGCAACTGACGGCGCTTATTTCCAGCTTTTTGGAATACGAGCAGAAGCGGTCGTGATTATTCAGCAGCTTGAAATCAGCTACTCCATTAATACAAATGGAGCACACAAAAAAATATTTCGTTTTTTAGAGGCTAAAAGCCGGCAACTATGACCATAAAAAAAGCAATCGAAAAAGTCCGAGACGAAGGTTTAGCCCCGGAGTTTGCATACATTTTAGATATTGTGGAGGAGAACTCAACGGTATTGGACTTGGGATGCGGAACGGGAGAACTGCTTGATATGCTCCGCCGCGAAAAGAACATCCATCCACAGGGCATTGAACTTTCTGAAGACGCAATAAGGGAATGTGTTTCGAAGGGGCTCTTTGTTTACCACGGCGACCTGGATGAAGGGCTTGCTGATTTCAACGACCAGTCGGTTGATTATGTTATTGCCACAAACACCATCCAAGTTTTGCACAAGCCGGCCTTTTTGATACGAGAGATGGCGAGGGTTGGAAAACAGTGCATCGTAGGAGTGCCGAATTTTGCATATTGGAGAATTCGCGCCCAGTTATTTTTCAAAGGCCGAATGCCGGTCAGCAACAGGTTGCCATACCAATGGTATGATACGCCGAACATCCACTTGACAACCATCGCTGACTTTCGTGATTTGTGCAGAGAATTGAATATCGAGATTATTCGTGAAATAGACTTGCGGACCTACGAAGATAAAGCTGCGAAACAGATTTTACTCGCCCCCAATCTATTTGCCGATTATGCAATATTCGTAACGAGACAGGCTCGATAGATTTACACCCATGTGGAAATGCCACACTCCGGGCATTCTGTTTCTATAAGCTGTAACCAATCCAATATTTGTTCATTTGGGAAAGACTTTGCTTCAACGTCCATAGCAACCCGCATTGCTCCAAACCTGTCTGCGATGACGATTTTCGGGACTGTAAGCTCGCAGCCATCAGCAACGAATCCATTTGGATCAAACAGAATGTGCAGTGACGATTCAGCCAGAAGAGGGTTTGGGGTTATTTCATTTTTTGAAGTTCGCAAAACGACGGCGAGTTCAGTTTCCCATTCCTTAAGTTGAGGCAAAAGCTGCCGGGCTTGAAAAAGCCAGTGGTCAGGGCAATCTCCATTGCACAACAGAATTACGAGGTTCTTGCGTCCTTTGATGTTCCACCAAGAAAAAAATGTTCCGTCGTATGCAGGAAGTTTGAAAGGTGGGAGCATCTTTTCGTGTAAAACTTCGTGAAGCCATTGCATTTTTAATGCCTCGCTAGAAAATTAAAGGCGACTTTAACACCGATTCTCGTGTTTACGTTTGTGCTTTGTCATTCTGACGATAGTGCCTGATTCATCGGAGATAGTCTGGGCTATGTCCATAAGAGCCGCTATCATCAAGATGCCCCGGCCATTCTCACGCTCCGGATCAATAATCTCTTTCGGCTGAAATGCCTGTCCATTTCCTTCATCCTCGACTTCTATCGATAAACTATTTACAGTGTCGCGGCAACGTATTTTAACAGAGCCTGCTTTACCTTTTGGCGTGCCGTGCATGATAGCATTTGTAACGGCTTCAGAAACTGCTACTTCTATATCATCTAAATCGTCGCCGGAGAAGCCAACTGCCGCGGCCATAAATCTCGCGCTTTTTCGAGCTAGTAATACATATTGCGGATCGCCTGGTATTTCAAGCTCGAGAGAAGTCAGTACGTTATTTAAAGCCTTATTTAGGCTTGTTGATTGAATGCTTACTACCAGTTTGCACCTCCTTGCCCGAGGACAATGACTGCCGACATTTATCTACCCGATGAGGTGAATAATCAAACCAACTGTTAAAAAAACCGGCAGATTTAACAAGTTAGCTTAATTTTTAAAGATTATCCTATAAAACCGTGGAATTGGTTCCGATAATACATAATGGTTGTGGTGGTCCGTGCCGCAACCATCCTAATAAGTCTGCATTACTGCGATATTAAAGTTAGCAGGTTTATTGAGGAAGTTTTCACGGATACGAACATCTTTTTCTCCTTCCCAAAGTGTTGTGATATTTTATCCCTTGAGAGTCCCTCTGGGAGCCTCGGTGAAAACCGGGGTTATTTTTTTGCTTGGAAATTACGGGCAATTTTTTGTTTTACTTGTTCTTACAGGAAGATTTCCATTAAAATTGCGCTGTTACAACGGCGATATTCTAAATTGATTCATTACCCGGTTCCATTCGACAAAACAGGAGATCCGATATGCGGGTTGATAATTTTTTAGGTAAGCTTTTAACAATGGTCTTTCTATTCCAAGTAGCGTGTTGCCAATATGCTACGGCGGGAATATCCATCGAAAATGGCAAAATATTGCTCGACGTAGAAGAAGAAAGGGGCTGTTTTACAAGACTGATAGATAAGACTTCTGGAGTTGAATTGAAGATTCCAGAAAAAATTGCCGATAACTTCCGTATTATCGTATTGAAGCCCGATAAAAAGACCTCGTGCATTTATGGCCGAGACCAGAAACTGGCATCATTTAAAAATGCCGGCGACACGCTCGAGCTGAAATGGAAGAGTCCTCTGAAAGACCCCGAAGGCGTTGAATATCATATTGACGCGCAAATGGATATCGCTGTAGATGACAGCGGCGCTTTGCGGTTCGGTTTTAGGGCCATAAACAACACAGAATACAAGATAAAAGAAATTTGGTATCCATTTGTCGGTGGATTCAAGAATTTTGGGGCTTCCGAAAAAGAGCCAGATGCGTCCATTTGGGTTCCTACTACGATACCGATAGAGAAACCAGTTAAGTTTCCATTTGGAGACAATGCTTACGGGTATCCGGGACATATGGTTATGCCTTTCATTTGCATACAGAGCAACTCACTCGGGAAATCGATTTATGCCGCTTCTTACGATTTTATCGGGAGATATAAAGTTTTCCATTTTTTGGAGAATTCTTCGGCTGGAGAGGAGGATGTGTTTGCTTGCGTACAGCATATGCCATTTACTCCGGCGGGAGGAACTTTCGAAGGGTCGATTTTCGAACTGCGCGTTCTCGACGGCGGCTGGCAATCCGGAGGGAAAGTATATCGGGAATGGTTTGAAAAAACTTTTGGCATCACCAAACCGTCAGACGACTGGATAAGACGCGAGTCATTTTTCTTTTTCGTGATGTTCAAGCTGCCGGAAGGAACTATCAATTATACCTTCAAAGACATTCCTATGCTTGCGCGGGCTGCGAAAGAGGCAGGAATCAATTCTTTTCAAATAAGCGGTTGGCAAGTAGGAGGCCACGATAACGGTTATCCTTATTATATTCCTGATCCACAACTAGGCACATGGGAGGATTTGGAAGAAGGCATAAAATACATTCATAGCCTGGGAATGCGGGCGTATTTTTTTGTCAACTATCAGCCTATGATGACAAATTCAGATTGGTATTTAAATGAGCTCCATAAATATAGAGAAATGAACGAAGATGGTTCGCTTACTTGGAACACTGGATGGGGAATGGGGACTTTGCAAGCTCGGATGGGCAACCCCAAATTAATGACCTGGGCAGATTTGGCGTTTCCGGAGTTCAGAAAAATAATTACCGAACAATTTGAACGATTAGCGAAAATCGGAGCGGATGGCGTTCACGTAGACAAAATGTTTCCAACGGCGCTTTCATTCAACCCCAACAGTCCCCTGAGCCCTGATACTTGCACGTGGGAAGGAGCGATCCTTCAAACGAAAGAAATTATGGAAGCTTGCAGAAAACATAAGCCTGATTGGGCTATGTCTTTTGAATGCAATTGGGATAGAATGCTACAGTTTTCAGGAGCGAGCTGGTGGGTTGGGCTGAAGCTTATAGCCAGACAAGTTTTCCCGGAGCACGCGGAAACGACAGGCATCGCACAAGCATACGATTTTCTTGGGATTAACAATTTAGTGCGTGATGGGCACATCATTATGCTTGTGCCACGGAACTTTTGCAGAGGCCTCGAATGGCCGCCTGTTTCGAAATTGGCGAAATACGTTAAAGAAATAAAGCGGATTAGGGATAGGCTGAAAGATACAGTATTCTTTGGAGAAATACTTGGCAAGGCAGGGATCGATTTAAGAATTGAATCTCCATTGAACTACAACGTTTTCAGAAGTTTGACTGACGGGCAACGAGTTTGTATCGTCACGAACAGTTCGATGCAGAGGCAATTCGTGGAAATAAAATCTTTTGAAAATCAAGCAATTAGCAAAGTTAGAATACACACTACCTTTAAAAAGGCGAATATCATTGAATTGCCGGCGAGAATTGAGATTCCAGAAGAAGGAATTGTTTTTGTTGAGGAGCTGATGGAAGAGAGAAATGAAAAATAATGGATCCTTAATCATCTGCGCATTAGCAGCAAGCGGGGTTATCTGGGTTGCCGGCTCAATTTTAGCATATGCTTCGATAAAAAACGGCGATTTTGAGACTGGAACATTTAATGGCTGGAAAGCGGACGTCAATTGGGTGGTCTCAAATGATTCAAAAATCCACTATTCAGGCTGGGAAGGAAAATACTGGGCGTGGAGCGGTGGGACTGGCGAGGCGTCGACCGGAACACTTGTTTCCGATTTATTTATTTTAGATAAAGAAGCAATATCTTTTCTTATAACTGGATGGTCGTCAATACAAGGCAGTGGCAAGCCTCGCAAATGGAATTACGTAACGGTAAGTTTGGAGAAAGGCGAAGAAATCGCCCGAGTTTACGCTCCTAACACTACAAAGTTCGTAAGAGTTTTTTTGGATGTAAGACAGCATAAGGGCAAAAAAGCTTTTCTAAAAGCTGTAGACGACGCTGATGAAGATACATACTCAATGCTAGGCATCGACGATGTTCGAACAGTGGATTTGCCTGCTGACCTTAAAGTGACTGCAAAATATAGACCGGTTTTTGATCGGAAAAACTTGATAGTATTGGAAGACTCGGAATATCGCGTTGATTTTGACCGCAAAACAGGTTCATTATTGAGGTTATATTGCAAAAAGCCAAAATTAGACTTGATTTTGGAACCAAGGTTGGCGGGTAGTTTTCGATTTGCGCTTCCAATTCCAGGCAAAGAACCTTGGCAAACAATTGAAGCCAATTGGATTTTCGGCAAAGACCAAACTTTAACGAACTATAAAATCATCGCGGGTAAAAAACTGGAACTGTTTTGGGAAGGACCGCTGAAAAATTATTTGGGTGAAGATTTTCTGGTTTCCGCAACTGAAACAGTTGAACTGGTAGATGGCGGGGTTTTATTTCAACTTGAAATCGCTAACCAAACCAATTTTCCGGTTGGGGAAGTATATTTCCCGGTTATTGGAGGGATAATCGGTTTGGGGAGTAAAAAAATGGACTTGAAAAATACATTGCTTTTACGGCCCCAAGCTAATGGCGAGTTTACAGAGGCCGAAATATTTAAGACATTTTTGAACATGTCGCCTTTTGGAGACCAAGGCCCGGAGCAGTATTATGCATATCCTCAGAACCAACCTGAAAGCTGGATAGCACTTTATCAACCCAAAAATCATAGTTATGTTTATTTTGGGACTCGCGATCCTGAAAAACGCAACGTAGTATTCCGCCTTGTATTGGAGCCCGCAAGCTCCGGCACAATAAGAGACGACGGCAATTGGCCTCGAGAAGAAGAGTTGGAAGGCATACCTTGCGGGGTTGAAGCCTCCATTGTAGAGTTTGCCAGCAGTTTGATAAAATCTAAATACACTACGGCGCCTGTTCTAATTAAGTATGGAGAAGGCAAGCCATCGGATATTAGTCATTGGCATAAGGATAATTTGATTTTACGGTAGAGGAAGGTTTATATGCGAATCAATAAAATAAGGTCAGCTTTATACAAAACGGCTCAGATTCTTGGCGACATAAATGCCGTACAAAAGGGCAAGTTGCCACAGAGAATCGTGCGGCGCACTCTTTGGAGAATTATCGGGCGGGCAATAAACAGGACAATAAAGTGATTGTTTAGCATTTAACCAAACAAAAGTTTAGCGCCGGTCTAATTTGTTTCACTTTTTGCACTGTTTATAAAGATTCAATCGTTTATAGTTTTCGCCTAGCTTTCAGATTTCAGAAAGTGAATCGCTAGCATTAACGCCTGAACATCATTATAATAGCAGATTAATTTTAAGCTGCTATAAGTTTACCAACGCGCATATTTCACTGATTGCCCTGTTAATCTTCGATAGCAGTACTCCCATCGGAAGTGCTTTTTATGTTTCTATTATGCTAGAATAAACCTCGGATAATGATGAATGCTTTAGATTACAGACAACTCCTAAATGAACTTAACGAATCTCAACGCGAGGCAGTGATTCACGGCACAGGTCCGCTTCTAGTTTTTGCGGGCGCCGGAAGCGGCAAAACTCGAGTGCTGACATATCGGATTGCATATCTCATTACAAACCGGATTGCCGAGCCAAAACAGATTCTATCTGTTACCTTCACCAATAAAGCGGCGAATGAAATGAAAGATCGAATAGCCGCTCTTGTAGGTGAAGTTAGCCGCGATATTTGGGCGGGCACATTCCATTCAATTTGCGCTAGGCTCTTGCGAATAGAAGGCCATAACATCGGCTTGGACCGTGATTTTGTGGTTTTTGACGATGGCGATCAGATAAGCCTAATTAAAGAGTCTTTGGAGCAGCTTGGCATTTCCGATAGGGTCGCGCAGCCCAGGGCGGTGCTCAATCTCATCAGCAACGCAAAAGAGAAACTTGTATGGCCGGATGAGTTCCCTAAAAGATACGCCGGAGAGTTCGAAAATACTATAGGGAGAGTATATAAAGTATATCAGGAAAAACTGCGCTTAAACCGCGGATTGGATTTTGACGATTTGATAGCGTATACGGTAAGGCTTTTCAATGAATGGCCGCACGTTTTAGAAAAATACCAAGACCGTTTTCGATGGGTTTTAGTGGATGAGTATCAAGACATAAACCATTCGCAGTACATGTTCTTAAAATTGCTTTCTCAAAAATATCGGAACATTTGTTGTGTTGGAGATGATGACCAGTCTATATATTTATGGCGAGGCGCGGATGTAGGCATTATTTTGGATTTCGAGCGCGATTTTCCGGATGCGACCGTAGTCAAGCTGGAACAGAACTACCGTTCCACAAAAAATATTCTAGAAGCCGCATATCACGTTGTCAAAAAAAATGACTCACGAGCGGAAAAAAGGCTGTGGACAGAAAACAGTGAAGGACGCAAGGTGAGTGTCCACTGCACTGCTAACGAGCAGGAAGAGGCATCTTGGGTTGGCCGGAAGATAGTCGAGAAGGTCAATTTGGAGGGGCGCCGTTATTCGGATTTTGCGGTTCTATATCGCACAAATGCCCAGTCGCGCGTTTTTGAGGATTACTTCGTGCCGGCTCGCATTCCACACGTATTGATAGGAACGGTAAGGTTTTATGAGCGGCGTGAGATTAAGGACCTAATAGCATATTTGCGGCTTGCGAACCATCCCGGTGAAGATGTGAGCCTAAAACGCATTATGAATGTGCCTGCAAGAGGCATTGGTCCAACATCGCAAAAAGCTGTCGAAGATTTTGCCGCAGAAAAAGGAATAAGCATTTTTCAAGCGTTAAATCGAGCGGACGAAATAGAAACCCTGACACCAAAAGCGAAAAAGAGTTTACTGGCGCTTGCGAAGCTAATAGATTTCCTTCACTCCCATAAAGAAGAATACAGCGTCAGCCGCTTATTAGAAGAAATAATCGAAAATACCGGGTATCTGCTTTATTTGAAGGAGGATCGCAAAGGCGATGCCCAATCCAGAATTGAAAACGTTCGAGAGTTAGCCACGGTTACCGCGCTTTTTGACGAGAATGCAGACGAAAAAACGCTTCCAGCTTTCCTAGAGCAAGTGGCACTGATGACAGACCTAGACTCGTTGGATACGAACAGTGATGCAGTCAAACTAATGACTCTGCATTCTGCAAAAGGTTTGGAGTTTCCTGTAGTGTTTATAGTAGGACTGGAGGAGGGTATTTTCCCTCACAGTCGTTCTATGGACACCAATGAGGAACTAGCCGAAGAGCGCCGGTTGTGTTATGTGGGAATGACTAGAGCGAAAGAAGAATTGCATTTGGTATATGCGAACCAGCGAACATTTATGGGCTCCACTCAAATGCGCCCGCGATCCAGGTTTATAAACGACATTCCACCCCATCTAATAATCGAAGAGGGAGTCCGCCGTATGCCGCCAACAAACTGGCACACCGCCGCGGAATCGCGAAAGTTTTCGTCTTCCGAGTCTGGCTACAAAGCCGGGGATAAGGTTATGCATGCGAAGTTTGGGAAAGGTGTGGTCCTTAGCGCCACCGGGACAGAAGAAAACGGTGAAGTTACGGTCGTTTTTGAAGGAGAATACGGAATAAAGAAGCTTTCAACCGCCTTTGCCAAACTGGAAAGGATATAAACGAGAAAGCCTCTCGAAAAAGCTAAGCGACAATAACAAAAACAGTCATTGGAAGCGACGAATTAAAGGCATACTTCCGATAAAGGGCGCCTAGGCGAGCGCGGCATCGGTTTTGCATAGCCAATCCGCAAAAGCAGCAGCGGTTCCTGAGAATCTAATTCCAAATATTGCTTGAGTTTCGCTCTTACTGATGTTACTTCGCAAGGCATATTTAAATGAGCGTGCTTGATTTGCAAACTCGTTGCAGTAAGCGCAACACGTTCAAAACTTTGCCCGAGATTCACCCAAGACGTTTTATTGTTTGATTCTGCAATGAATAATATCAGTCCGGACGAGCTTCTTACAGCCGCCTCACATCTTTTGGCTTCGCCATCGGGACTTACGAAGCGTTTAAAAATAAAATTGCCTAACCACCGAGGCACGCTGGGCAGACTCATCACGTTATAGGAAAGCCCATCGTTATATTTGGCGACTTCGGATTTGTTAAACCTTATCCAAGATACAAGTTCGTCAATGAAATCCGGATCGCTGAACTGAATGCGGTTAGCTTCTTTTATTAACTCTGTTATAGAGTTTATTTTTTCGGGGGCTGTAAAAAGCTTGAGAGAAACATTTGACTGGTTGCCTGCCGCTATCAGCCGGTCGAGTTGTTCTGAGGGTATCAGCTGGCCGTCATATGGGCACCTGGTCGACTGCCGTTCAGAAATTGACGAAAAAAGCGGGTCATCCTGTTTTTCCGATTTTTCCAATGAAACCAAGATACATTCTTCCGGCTCATCGGGCGGGAAGTATTTGGTTTCGTTGTGATAGCCTATGCATCTGGCGGCGATGAGCAAATTTTCCAAAGCGCATCCTATGCTGATGTAAAGGGCGTGATCATCTGGATCAACAGCTTTCAAGCGCCGGCTTAAATCGGGAATAATCTTAACGCAGTTGTCGCCCAATTTAAATAGCCAAGGCTGGGTATTGTGCCCGGACGGCGCAAGAGTAGCTAGGTGAATAATTTCCCTTAGAGTATTTGCTTGTCCTCTTCCGAAAGGTTGTTCTGACATTTACATCCTCTGAAAATTCAGCGTTTTTGCAAGCGTGCACTTTGCTGCGAAACTTTAAAAAACATCAAATCTTTGACTGCCTGCCCGCACACAAGTTTTGCATCCGCTTATTAATTGAATGCAAACCGCTAATATAATTGAATCATACCCAAAAAAATTAATGCGTATGAATAAGCAGGCAAGAGAAATGCCAGACTCGTATTTAACATTTATTTTGTTTTTCAGACCGCATTAGATTAACCCATTCCCCTGTTCAGCAAACAATTTTTCGGAAATTATCTCGTTTAGCCTTGGCCAATATGGATTCTTGATGCAATTTCTTTGTTTTTTTAGGTTGAAGAATGTTCTTGAAAGTTCGGTCGGCTCATTCAGCATTTGATTAAAGCGAACTTCGTTGGAGAGCCAATCATCTTCGATTTCAAGCTCGTTGGGGCTTGCCAGGCGAGGCGATTTATGGCACAATGCTGACCGTTGGCGTAATTTTTTGTTTTGATAATCTGGCTGGTTAAGAACAATGAACGAGTCATTTATACGGGCATTCTGGACGTGGAATCCGGTATGCTCTGGAAAAAGTTTGCGTTTCGACGAGCCTCACGCATATAAGGAAAATAAATGGTTGTTTGATAAAAGCGTCTGGCAACGTTTGTTCCGGCTTATGAACGCTTGTGGTTTCAACGCGATGTTTTTCGCTAATACCCATCCTTTTCCTTTTATGATTGAATATGACCAGTATTGTGACGCCGCAATGTTGAAGCCGGAAGAATTGCAACAATATCAGCGGATGTATAAATGGATATTCACCCTCGCTTGTGAATATGATATAAAGCCGTATTTGTTATTTTTCAGCATTTATTATCCCGATGCATTTGCCGAAAAAAGAGGCCTCTCTGGACCACAGCTGACAGAACCAAGCCAGCTAGCTTTGGATTACACTTCTTATTGCGTTTCAAAAGCCCTAGAAACTTACCCAGAATTGTCGGGAATCGTTTGCGAAGCAAGCGAGACATTCAACGGAGATAGAGCAGCATTCCTGGAAGAAGCCATCATAAAACCGGCTAAATTGGCTAAAACAAATGCCGACATAATAGTGCGCGGCTGGAAAGCGGACCCCAAAGAAATAGTGACCCGTTTCGATGAAGCGGGTCTTAATTTGAAATATTCGGTTAAATATACTTGGGAGCATTTAGTAAGCGAAAAGCCCGACCCAATGTTCAAGATGTGGGCGGCCGCCGCCGGACCGGAAAGGATACTTGGTGAGTTTTGGATTTCCAACTTTGAGCCTTTAACGAGTTTTTCTTTTCGGCTTGCGGAAGATATTTTACAAAGTTTGGGAAGGATGGGCTGCGCAGGTTTTTCGCTTCAACCGCTGTCATTATATGAGTGGCCTTTTACATCAGATAGGGATTTTCGCTTCCAATGGCAACGAGATTTAATCTGGTATCAGATTTGGGGCGGAGCTTCTCTGGCTGAACTGGTTCAAGAAGGAACGCCAAAATGGCTTCATCGTCACGCGGACTTGCTTTCTGGATTCCAAGCTGGGGCGAAAATATTGGAGACAACAGCCTTATATTTCGGGGGCGACAAACAAAACCAATGGCACCCACAATTTGCGACCATCCAAGTTGACGGTGAGTGCCGATTGCTTTCGGTTGCGGATTTAGCGGACTTTACGAGCAATGAACATTTTTGGGCGAAGACGTGGCAAAAGGAAATTACTGGCATAAATGTAATGCATTTGCCTGATGCGCTCAAGAATCCTGATCCTGACGCATTCGGGCCTTTCGAATTTATTGCACGCTTAACGGAATATGTTAATGAAGCTGATGAAACTCTTAGGAAGACTTGGAGCCGGATACGCAATGAAACCGAACTTCCTTGCCTTGCAAAAAACTTGGAGGCCCAATCTAGGCTAGGATCATTCTGGATTGAACGAATGCGGGCGGCCATAGCCCATGCGCGGAATGATGATGCCAATGCACTAAAGCATATGCAAGCCGCAATGGAAGAAATGCAGAATGTGGCTTCAATTGAAAAGAGGCATCGCGACGGATTTCGCTTCATAGTTGGTCGCGACGTCGTCGTGGGAAATTGGGACGGCATTTTAGCCGCATTAAACGCTGAACTGCAGGATGCGAAAAAAGGAGAATGGAAACCTGGCAGTGCATACATAGCCCATAGGACCTCCTGCAGTTGCAACAAAGCCGTATAGCAATGCGCGCAATAGCTTAAGCGCGCTTAGCAAATGATTTTTGCCTATTAAAAGCCTGTCACCAAAAATCTGACGTGAGAGGCAATTTTGTTTGCATAAAACGAGTTGAAGGCATCTAATCGGCAAGCTAGCCTAAATTTGCCTTAATATGTTAAACTAATTTTCAGGAGATTTTGAAGTGTCTATAACGTCTGATAACCTTGTCCAGCCTAACATTCTTCAGTTAACGCCTTATGTGCCCGGAAAGCCCATCGAAGAAGTAGAACGCGAGCTTGGCATAACCGACATTATCAAGCTTGCCTCGAACGAAAACCCCTTAGGTCCATCTCCACTTGCAATAAAAGCTATGGCAGATACCTTGCCCAAAGTAGGGCTTTATCCGGATGGAAGCTGTTTCGCGCTTCGGAATGAGACAGCCAAGCACTGGGGCGTTGAGCCTGAAAACCTGATATTCGGCAATGGGTCGGATGAATTGATCCACTACATCGGCGTAACGTTTTTGACCCCTGGAGACGAAGTTATCCAGGCGGATCCAACCTTCGTGCGTTATGAAGCAGCAGGCATACTGAACAACTGCAAAGTCCACAAAGTACCTTGCAAGGACTTGACCCACGACCTTGCGGCAATGGCTGAGCGGATTAACGAGCGTACGAAGCTAATATTCATAGCCAATCCCAATAACCCGACAGGGACAATAGTCACCAAACGAGACGTCGAAGAGCTTATGGATAAGGTTCCTGAGCGTTGCATAACTGTATTCGATGAAGCTTACTATGAATATGTAGAAGATCCTGAATATCCACAGACGATGGATTATGTGAAGCAAGGCAGGAACGTTATTATACTTCGGACGTTTTCCAAAATATACGCGTTAGCCGGGCTGAGGATAGGATACGGCATAGCCAGGCCCAAGATAATAGAGTTCCTCGAGCAAGTGCGTGAACCTTTCAATGTCAACAGCATAGCGCAAGTCGGCGCGATTGCCAGTTTGCGGGATTCTGAGCAAGTGGCCAAAGCAAAGAAAGTGAACAGCGAAGGACGCGCTTATCTGTGTGAGGAGTTCGATAAAATGGGCCTGCCTTATGCGCCCAGCCAAGCAAACTTTGTTCTAGTGAATATCAAACAAGACTGTGTGAGCGCATTCAAGGAACTGCTCAAGCGCGGAGTCATAACGAGAACAGGCGACATTTTTGGTTTGCCAACCTATCTTCGCGTCACTATCGGCACAATGGAGCAAAACAAGAGGTTCATCGAAGCTCTCAAGGAGGTTCTTGGTTGATAATCATACTTACGCCAGGCGCGACTGAAGAAGAACTGAACACGCTTGTAAAAAACATACAAGACCGAGGTTACAGTGCGCACATATCGCGAGGGGTTGAAAAGACAATAGTTGGAGCGATCGGCGCACCGGATGAAGACAAGGCAGTTATCGCCGAGCAATTGTCGTCTTTTCCGTTCGTCGAGCGGGTCGTCCCGATTCTAAAACCATATAAACTGGTGGGACGTGATTTCCATCCCGACAAAAGCATCATACGCGTAGGTGGAGTAGACATTGGCGGCCAGAAGGTGGTTGTAATGGCAGGCCCGTGTTCTGTTGAAAGCGAAGAGCAAGTGATGGAGACAGCCCAAGCTGTCAAAGAGGCAGGTGCTTCCATTCTACGCGGTGGCGCATTCAAGCCTAGCACCTCGCCGTACAGTTTCCACGGATTAGGTGAAGACGCCCTAAAAATTCTAGCTTATGCGAGAGAAGCTACTGGGTTGCCGATTATCACCGAAGTTATGGATACCAGAGATGTGGAACTGGTTGCCCAATATGCAGATATATTGCAGATAGGCACTCGGAATATGACGAATTTTTCGTTGCTCAATGCGGTCGGTGAGATTCGGAAACCAGTCATGCTGAAGCGCGGAATGTCTTCAACGATGGAAGAATGGTTGCAAGCAGCTGAGTATATTGCGCACCGTGGTAATTATGAAATAATTCTATGTGAACGCGGCATTAGGACATTCGAGACATTCACGAGGAACACGTTCGATGTTTCAGCGATTCCGGCTCTTTCAGGACTGACGCACCTGCCGATCTTCGCAGACCCCAGCCATGGTACAGGCAAAGCTAACTTGGTGCCGCCGGTAGCAAAAGCCGCTATCGCAGCCGGCGCCGACGGCCTAATGGTAGAAGTCCATCCCCAGCCGGAAAGAGCGTTAAAAGATGGGGCGCAATCCATTCGTCCGGAAACGTTCGCTGAAATGATGAAAGAAGTTTCTCTTGTCGCGCGGGCCATCGGAAGGTACGCCTGACAGAGATGAAAGACAACCCTCCTTTTTTCGAGATCATTGCAGTCGCCGGCGTCGGACTGATTGGCGGCTCTATTGGGCTAGCCGCAAAAAAAAGAGGTCTCGCGTCGCGGGTCATAGGGATCGGAAGGTCTGCTGAACGGCTGAACCGAGCGGTAGAACTGGGGGCTATTGACGAATATTCCACAGATTTTGAAACTGGCGCCGCCAACGCCGACCTAGTTGTTGTGTGCGTTCCGGTTATGAAAGTAGTCCCCATAATCCAACAAATCTCGCGGAGCCTAAAGCCCGGATGCATCGTAACGGATGTCGGCAGCACAAAATCTTTGATCGTGCGCGGCGCATTGAAGGTTTTAAAACCGGACAACCCATTCATTGGTGGCCATCCAATGGCTGGATCTGAGGAAGCTGGAGTGGAATCGGCAGAAGCCGATTTGTTCGCCAACGCTCCGTATGTATTGACACGGCACGAAGGCATTAATGAAGGGGCATTTTATAAAATGAAAGATTTCACAGCTGCGCTTGGCTCCAATATTTACGTTATGACGCCTGAAGAACACGATCGCCGAGCAGCAATTATCAGCCATGTGCCGCATTTATTTGCATCTGTTTTGATGCTTGCAGCAGATGAAAGCGCCCTCGAACTTGCCGCAGGAAGTTTTCGCGATGCCACACGTGTTGCCGCCAGCCTTCCTGAAATATGGTCTGACATTTGCGAGTCCAACTCTGAAGCCATAATATACGCTCTCGGGAACATTATCGAGCGATTAGAGACGGTCAGGGCTTCATTGGCAAAAGGTGATTTGGACACAATCCGGCGTTTGTTTCAAGATGCCAAAGTAGCACGTGACGCGTTGAACATCCGCCGGAATTGGTGAAAAAGCTTCCAACAGGGAAAAGTGTCGTTTTCACCGTATATATTTTACTATGAAAACCAAGCCTATCATCGCGATAGATGGCCCAGCTGGTTCTGGGAAGAGCACCGTGGCGCGACTGACAGCGGAAAAGTTGGGATTCAAGCACATAGACAGCGGTGCTATGTATAGAGCGGTGGCGCTTAAATGCCTTAGGGAACGGATTGACACCACTAACGAGAGGGAATGCGAGAGGCTCGCTAAAGAATCCCAAATACAATTCATCCCCCACCCTGCCGGCCAGCGAGTTCTTTTGGATGGAGAAGACGTTACAGAAGCAATTAGAATGCAGGAAGTAACTGAAATAGTTTCTCCCCTTTCCGCAATCCCAGGAGTCAGAAAAGCTCTGGTCGCTGAACAGCGAAAGCTTGGCTCCGAAGGAGGAGTTGTAATGGAAGGGCGCGATATTGGCACCGTAGTGTTTCCAAACGCGGACATCAAAGTTTTTTTGACTGCGAGCGCCGAAGTGCGCGCTATGCGACGCCATAAAGAACTTGCCGAGAAAGGCATTGTGGCAGATTTAAACCAAACGGTGAAAGACATCGAAGGGCGAGATTTGCGCGATACCACCCGAATTGACAGCCCTCTCCGGCGAGCAAAGGATGCCGTGCTAATAGATAGCGATAATCTAACAGCCGAGGAAGTCTCTGATGAAATAATAAAGCTCGTTTCGGAGCTTGGCAAATGAAAGCTTTATATTGGTTCGGCTGGATAGTTGCGAGGATAGTTGGGCGAGTTCTCGGGAATTGGGAAATCACCGGAGCTGAAAATGTGCCACAAAAAGGCGGTTTTATATTCGCTCCCAACCATATCAGCTATTTGGACCCACCGATAGTAGGCGCCAGCATTAGAAGGCGTGTCCATTTTATGGCAAAAGAGGAACTCTTTAAACCGCCCGTATTTGGCAAGCTTATTTCATTTGTAGGCGCTTTTCCAGTGAAAAGAGGGACTGCAGACCGTAATGCAATCCGCAAGGCGTTGGAGTTGTTGGAAAAAGGCGAAGGTGTAACCATTTTTCCTGAAGGAACACGGAGCGAGGATGGAAACCTTAAGGATCCGGAAATAGGAATTGGAATGATTGCGCTCAAATCCAAGGCTCCAGTCGTTCCCGCAGCTATAATCGGCACGGATAAAGTGTTAGGGAAAGGGGCTCGGCTTCCTCGTTTTGCAAAGATAAAAGTCAGAGTTGGCAAGCCGATGTCTTTTCCCGACCTATATTCAGAAAAGCCTGAACGAGAGGCTATGGAAGAAGTTGGGCGCAGAGTTATGGATGAAATTCGAAGGCTCAGGGAAGAAGCCCTCAACGGCTCTTGCTAATCAGAGTCATAAATTCGTTTCTAGTTGCCACTGAATCGTGGAAGCTTCCAAGAACGGATGAAGTTGTCATAAGCGAGTTTTGTTTTTCAACACCGCGCATCATCATGCACAGGTGCTGGGCCTCGATGACTACACCCACACCCTCGGCATTTATCGCATCCTTAATTGCGCGCGCTATTTGTTGGGTAAGGCGTTCCTGGATTTGAAGCCGCCTTGCGAATGCATCCACAATTCGAGCAAGCTTGCTGACACCCAGAACTTTGCCGTTGGAGATGTATCCTATGTGTGCGCGCCCATAAAACGGCAGCATATGATGTTCACATAGGCTATAAAGCTCGATATCGCGCACCACCACCATATTATTTGTGTCTTGGGTGAATACGGCGTTGTTGATTAGTTTATCCAAGTCAACTTTATATCCTCTTGTAAGAAACTCGTAAGCTCGGGCGACGCGTTCCGGAGTCGCCAGAAGCCCTTCTCTGTTCGGGTCTTCACCGATTTCAATCAAAAGTTCCCTTATAAGTGATTTAACTTTTTCGTGGTCCATTAAATAATCTCCTTACGCAATTTTGCTGTGAAAAGCTCTAAAGGTTCCATTTTTTCATTAATGCTGGGCATATCGGAGACTTTCAAATCAGAACCGGGTAACGCCAAATCGGGCGCGAGCTCTTTCAACGGCTCGTAAAGGAACGGCCTATAAGGAATTTCGGGATCCGGTAAAACCAGGCCAGGCTCATTAATGACCAAGTTTTCATAAACGATAATATCCAAGTCAATCGACCTAGGGGCGTTTTTATCAGCCGTGCGAATACGGCCGAGTTCGGATTCGATGACACGCAACACCCCATATTTAAGATCGGTGGGTGGAAGCTGTGTTTGCACCTTCACCACACCGTTGAAAAAATCCGGGGCGTTTTCTGAGCCTATTGCTTTTGTTTTATAAAACGTCGAAATCCCAGTTATTTGGCAATAATTTTTGAGCGCCACCAAAGCCGCTGGTATATTCGTTTCCGGAGAAACATTGGAGCCAATGGAAATAAAAGCCGTTGGCATTTCAGTTTTCACGTTCGCGAGATACTTCCACGCCTACAGTTCGGGCAAAACGCAACGCACCTGGTTTTTCAACCAAGACATCGGCCCTCATTATGCGGCCATCAGCTTCGAGACAAGTACTGGCTATTTTGTCGGCCAGAGCCTCTACAAGGAAATAATTCGAGTTCTCTACCAGCGAAATGACTCGTTTCTTGACAGCCTTATAGTCAATAGTATGATTAATGTCGTCGGTTTGGCCAGCTTCACGCAAATCTGCGTGCAATGTTATGTTTATTATAACGTCCTGTTTTTCTCTGCGCTCGTCTTCGTTTACGCCGATAATGCAACGCAACAAGATGTCTTTAATGTGTATTTTGTCCATTGGCCGGTCCTTTCAGATGCCTTCCGCCATCAATGAAAATTGTTTGGCCTGTTATAAAATTGCTAGCAGCTAAAAAAGCGACTGCTTTTGCGACTTCCTCGGCGCTGCCGACTCGTTGGAGCGGGAGGGAACCCTTGAGGTTTTCCAGATATTCCACGCCTTTTCCCGGAGGAGGAAGTACCAACCCCGGAGCTACTGCATTCACGGCGAATCCCGGAGCGAAAGATAGGGCCATTTCCCGGGTGAACAATTCAAGCAAGGTTTTGCTAGCGTGATAGGCGATGTGCTTCCAGTCGTAACCTTCTACTCTGGTGTCGAGCAAATTGACTATGTGCCCGGAGTTTGCTTTAGAAACAAATTGGCGCGACAGAAGCATAGGAGCCCAAGCATTGATACGAATATTTCGCATAAGATCATCTAGGTTAAAGTCTTCAAATCGGTTCTCATCGAAGATAGAGGCATTGTTCACGAGTATATCTATTTTTCCCGCAATTTCCCAAGCGTACTGGAAAAAAGAGTTCAGTGAACCCAAATCTCCGAGATCAGCGCAGGCAACAAAAGCGCGCCTTCCCAGACCCTGGATATCATCAGCAAGTTTTTCAGCGTCGGCTTTAGAGCGGTTGTAGTGAATGACAATATCCGCCCCATTTCTTGCCAGTTCGAGGCAGACTGCCCTGCCGATACGAACTGCGCCGCCGGTTATTAGGGCTGTTTTTCCTTCAAAAATGTGAGGCATATAAGTTTTCAAATAGGCAGTTTGTCTATTTTCGCCGCGAGAATGAAATCGTTTATCGATAGGCCGCCGATTGCGTGAGTCGAAATTTCGACCCGCACCTTGCCCCATGAAATGTGAAGGTCGGGGTGGTGGTTCTCACTTTCTGCAATCTCTGCTATTTTATTGGCAAAATCCATAGCTTGGATGAAGTTTTTGAACTTGAAGACACGTTCTATTTTTTTATCTTCCACAATTGTCCAATCTGGCGTGCGTTTGAGATAATCTTCCGCTTGTTCTCGAGTGAGTGGTGGAATTCCTCCTTCGCAAGCTTGGCATTTCATTTCGGAAAGTTCGGACATATTCGCCTCCGTTGTTGAAGTATACCACGCAAAAAGTTCCCTTTCCAGAAGCAGGTTAAACATTTGGAATAAGCGGAGATGCCCGCCCTGTTTCACAGGGCGGGCATCGTATCGGTTGAATAAAAACAGATTATAACTACTTTTTCATCCTAAAAATAGCGCCTGCAAATGCCGCCACTCCAAAACCGAAAGCAAGGAGGCCCGATGGCTCCGGTATCGGCTCGTATGTGTATTCCACTAGTATGTCAGCGCCTGCCTTCATATCGAATTGCAAGACCAAATTTCCTGGGCCCGCGCCACTGGCTGAGCCAGTGGCCATGATGGGCAAATTGATCGTACCTACACCAATATAAGGGTCTAAGCCGCTATTGATAATATTTGAAACTGTGACGGAGTCGGTAAGCGCCAAGTAAGTCTTGCCCGATGTTCCTGAAAAATCCTCCGTTCCGTCAAAGGCTGTAACGGAGTCCGATGTGGATTGGGATGGAGCGGATGATGCTAAAATTGAATCATCCGGCGCTTTGAGGACTATCAATGCGGAGAGGTTCATAACTACTTGTCCGGGAGCGGCGTCTAGATTTTCAAATCTTGCCGCCCCTTCCAATTTGCCAGTCAAGGTAAAAGCGACTGACGTTAATGTCCCCAGAGCTGGATCAAATTGTTGGATGGCAAGAGCTTGCGCCCAATTAGTAGTTGAAAATGGAATGCTGGCATTGTAAGAAATAACTGCCGCGCCAGCTTGCAGTGACATAACTACCGTTAGTGCGGTAAACAAGACAATATTCAACCTGTTCATTTTACCTGTGTCCCCCTACGATTTTACAGACAAACGACAATGCCGGATGTAAACCTAGCAAGGGGGCATAATCCAGGTATTTTTTGTTGTATTTCAAGCCGCAGAAAGTTGAAAGAACAATGAATAAAAAGGCCGGACCCAGTGGGCCGGCCTATATAAATTTCATTGTTTTCTATTTCTAACGGCGCTTAAAACCAACGAAACCCGCCAGTCCGCCTATTCCGGAAACAAGGGCGAGCAAGCCCGAAGGCTCCGGTATAGGAGTATAGTCGTAAGTGACACAAGCCGCGGCCGAAGCGTAAGTGTTAAAACGAAGATCTAGGTTACCCGCGCCGCTGCCATTGGACGCGCCAACAGCGCTGACCGGAAGAAGTATGTTGCCGACTCCAGTGAAGAGAGCGAGATCACTAGCAGGCGGCGGACTGGTGTAGGTGGCAACGTGGTTAGCTGTAAGGTTATTGTATGTTTTGCCGGAAGTGCCGCCGTAGTCTGGAACGCCGTCGAAAGCTGTCACATTATCCACAGTAGAAACTACTGGAAGAGAGATAACGATGATCGTAGAATCCGGCCTCATTAAAGACAGGACTGCTGAAAGGTTCATCGTGACAGTCGCGGGAGCGGCGTCACGGCTTTCGAAAGCGGCACTACCCTCGACGTGGCCGGTGAGCACGAAAATGATGTTGTTGAGCGTGCCAAGCGAGGGATCGAATTTAGGAATGCTTATGCTTGTGGTCCAGTTGGTTTGGCTCAATGGAATGCTTGCATTATACGAAATCGTAGCCGCAAATGAAGCGCACGCAAAAGCCAAAATGAAGATTAATGCAATTATAATTTTCGAGTGAAGTCTTATCATAGTTCAACTCCACCTCCCATTTGGATTTTTGAACCATTTACAAGTTAGGTCACATTTCAAACAGTTGCACGTTCGATGCCAAAAAGCCAGTTCAAGGATTTTTGATTTAAAAACAGGCATATTTATGAGGTAACAGGTTTTATATGCGGGAGCATCGAAATGAAAGAGTTGGTGGTTGAGATGCCGGGTTCGATGCTTAATATGTTGGGATTGAATATTGAAAATGCCATTTCGCTGCCTGTTCCATTGATGAAAAAAGTGCAAGCGTTCTTGCTTAGCTGCGGTTCGTGGGCCGAAGCAAAACCTTTGGTCAAGGCGCTATATGAAACATCGCCGCGAGGTCTCAGTGAGCGCGTGACATTGGCGCGGGCGTGCGCAAGGACAGGAGAAATTGAATTGGCAGAAGAAATGTGCAATGAACTCGAGGTTGAGCTTCCAGGCAAGACCTCGGTCATTGCCGCGCGTGGGGATTTGTATTTGGAACAAGGGGACGCCGCCGCGGCTATCGGTTGTTACAGGCGCATTTTGGAAATTGATCCTTTGAACTGGGAAGCTTGGGTACTTATAGCAAGAGTATGCCAACGCGCTGGACGATGGAATGAGGCAGAGGGATATACAAGAAAAGCCACAGCCGCTTGCTTGAACCGAAATAAACGAGAGGGATTTTGCCTTCCCAACAGCCTTTTGCGGATATTGGAGAGACAGGCATTGGGTTGCGGACGAACACGTGAAGCTGAATCGATTCGCAGTGAGATCGAAAAACGTATTAGTGAATCCGCAAAAGCGTTAAGGAACTTGCTAGATGCTTACAAGCGCGGCATCGAGGCAGATTCGCGATAGCCTTCAAGATAACAATTTGCCGTCTACTATTTTTATGACCCGATCGGCATAGCTGGCAAAAGTTTCATCGTGAGTTACCATAAGGAAAGCTTTTCCCGTAGCTTTATTTAAATCACGCATCAAATCGAAAACTGCGCGCCCGCTTTTGCTGTCGAGGTTTCCTGTTGGTTCGTCAGCCAAAACCAGAACTGGATCATTTGCCAATGCTCGGACTATAGAGACGCGCTGCTGTTGGCCTCCTGACAATTCATTTGGAAAGTAATTTAGGCGGTCTCCGAGCCCAACCCTAGTGAGCAAATCCGCCATTTTTTTTCTTAAATCGCCGGTGCATTCCGATCCTTTTAGACGGCAAGGCATTAGGGCGTTTTCCAGAGCGGTGAACTCAGGCAAAAGATAGTGGAACTGGAAGATGAATCCAAGGTAGTCGCGTCGCAAGAGCGCTCTTTCATCTTCGGAAAGCGAGGCGACGTTTTTTCCTCCCAGAATGACCTCACCGGAATTAGGCGCATCTAAAAGGCCTATAATGTTCAATAAGGTAGTTTTTCCGCTACCAGACGCGCCGACAAGAGCAACGAACTCGCCTTGCCGGACTTCGAGGTTAACATCGAATAGAACCTGTGTGATGTATGTATCAGGGCTGCCGTAAGACTTGTTGATATTTTTGAGTTCAACGACCCGTTTATCTTGGTTCACGTTCCTCTTATGACCTCAATGGCATTTACGCTGGCGGCTTTCTTTGCCGGATAAAGAGACGCCAAGAAGCCCAGCAAAACCGCCAAAATAATGGTACCTAAAATTGTTTGGGCGTCCAATTTAGGAGCAAAAATTGACGCTCTTTCTGATAAAGAAGCGGATGCTATGCGAACTTTGTATAATCCTAAGCTAAAAAGCGAGCCGGTAGTCGCGCCAACTATGGCGCCAATTGCTGCTTGTATCAATCCTGACAAGGTGAAAATGCCTATGATCTGCTTCTGAGTAGCTCCCATAGCTTTCAGAATGCCTATTTCTTTCATTTTACTCATTACCGAAGTTATCAAAATGCTCGCAATCCCGAACAAGGACGCTAAGACAGTGAACGCAATAATGGTGTAAGTTGACTCATTTTGGCGTCGAAGCGCTTGAAGGAGACTTTTATTGTCGATCATCCACGACCTCGCTTCATAAGGCATTTGGAGCGCCAGGCGTTCGGCGGCATTGTTCGCTTCAAATATCTCGGTTAACTTGAGCCCAATGCCATTCACCGCTGTGCCAAGCCCGAAAAGAGATTGCGCATCGCGAAGAGTTACGTATGCCGTTCTCTCATCCAAAGGTTCGACTCCGCTATCGAATATTCCGGCCACTGTATAGTTTGCAAAATTGCCATCGGAAGTGATAAGACGTATTTTGTCGCCAATGCTTAGGTTGAAATCTTCGGACAATTTGTCGCCAACTACGATTTCGCCTGCATTGATTCCTATAAATCTACCCGACACCAAATCTTTTTCAATATTGACGATCTTGACGTGTACTTGAGGAATAACACCAACCACTTGGACCGCAAGACGTTTTGCGCCGCGAGTGAGTATGGCTTGTTCTTCGACGACCGGCGAAACTGCCGTTATTTCTGGGCAGCAATTTTGCAGACGTTTAGACAAGACGCTCCAGTCTTCTATTTTTCTTTTGCGCTGTTCAATTTTGATTGGCGTTCCAACGAAGAAATCGTCTCCTGAAAGGTGTTCGCTAACCTGCCAAGCGGCAATTGGCAACCTTTCCGGCTGACGGATGGTTATATGCGGAATGTGGCCAGTAGTTTGCTCTATTAAAAATGACTGCAGACCTCGTATTAAAGACGATATGAAAATTATCAGCATAACACTTGCGGCTACAACTCCGCTTGTCAGCAATGTCTGGCTGATGCCAAAACGTAAATGCCGCACAGCTACTGAGAGTGCAAAACGGTCCCACATATTATCTCACCTTTCGGGCACGGACCTTTTCACCGGCTTTGACGGAAGTAGCATTGGCAATGACCTTTGTTTTTTCTGAAATGCCCTCTATAGCGGCGATTTCAAAACTTTTACCCAGAACCTTCACTGACTTTCTAACGGCCTTGCCATTTTCAATTGTTAAAACAAACGATTTGCCATTTGTTTCTATGATTGCTGTTATTGGAACTGTAAGGACGTTAACAAACTTGCCTGTCTTGATATTCACGTCCACAGTCATATCGGGGCGTGCAAATCGGGGGACTGATTTAGGTTTAAGGCGCACGCCGACCACACCTCGCGCATTATCCACTTCAGGCCCTATTTGGGTGACAGTCGCCTCGAAAGGCTGATCTGAATAAGCTGGTGAAATAAGAATAGCCTTTTGGCCGACCTTTAGCTTTGCCAGGTTATTTTCGTCTGTTTCGACATATATTTCAGTGCGGCTCATATCCGCTATTGAAATGAGCGGAGTACCAGGGTTTACGCTTTGCCCCAGTTCCACAGACCTTCGGACCACAATCCCGTTTTTGGGGGAGGTGATTGAACTTTTGGCGAATTGACGGCGCGCCTGTTCTGCGGCAGCCTCCGCTTCCCCAAGACGGGACTGTGCAAGTTTTATATCTTCTTCTCTCGGCTGAGCGAGAAGGAAATCAAGGGATTCGCGAGCTATGCGGACGGATTCTTCAAGCGCGGCTTTCGCAGCTTTGAGTTCGGCCCTTGCAGCGGCGATTTCCTCATCTGAGACGGGTTTCCTAACCAATTGCAAGTTCCTGTCTGCTAGCCTTTCGGCTGCTTTAGCCCGGTCAAATGCCGTGCGCGCTTTATCCAGATCGGCGGCGGAGATGGCTCCCTCGGCGTAAAGGCTCTCAGCGCGGCGAAAATCGGTTTCCGCTTGTTCTCTAAGAGCTCGGGCCTCGCTGAGAGCCGCTTCACTGCGTTCCAGTTCTTCAGTCCGTCCGCCTTTTTCCATTCTGGAAAGGCGTTGCTTCGCGGCCTCTACCCTAGCGGAATTGACCCTTTGAGCTTGCCGCAGTTCTGCCCGCGCCCGTTCTATTTCTTGACTTAACGGCCCACGCCTGACAACGTCCAAGTTCCTTTTGGCGGTTTCCACGGCTAATTCTGCCTGCTTGACTTGCTGTTCTAAATCTCGGCGAGATAGAGTAACTAGCGTCATTCCTCTGGTGACATAATCTCCGTCATCCACAAAAACTTGTTCAACGATGCCATTAATTTCGGAGCCAATATCACTTTGCCTTAAAGCACGTAATTTGCCGCTAGCGATAACTAATTCTGTAACTGAACTCCTAACTGGTGTGATTGCGGTTACGGTTTTTCCTGGTTTGTAAGCGCGGAAGGCGGCTACTGCGAAGATTAGAGCCGCAATAAAAAGCCACTTCCTATATTTAGCAATGAACATTTGGTGAGAATCTCCATTTGGAAGGCAAAAATCACCCTTATTTTTGTGCATTTACCCTCGATGGGCAAAGCTCAACCATAAAAAGATATTGTTAAGTAAGGAAAATTAACTAATAGCGTGAATATTTTAGCATAGGCAAATGGAGTAAAAAAAGCGATTTCGTAGAATAGATACGACGAGGATGGATGGCATTAAAGTAGTTTTTAGATCGCTCTGGTTCTCTGAAGCATCCGGTTAGGTATCTAAAAGACCCAATTCAATAGCCTTTTTGAAAGCCTGCACTCTATTGTTAACATTGAGCTTTTCGTAGACTCTCGCTAGATGGAAATCGACTGTCCGTTTGCTAACACCGATTATTTTTGCTGTTTCGCTGCTGCTTTTGCCGTCGAATATGAGAAGCAGTATTTCACGCTCACGTTCCGTTAACTTTTCGACGGCATCATCCTTTCCAGGCGGAAATGCCTGTTCTTGTGTGTAACCCATTAAAAATCCTCGTGTTAGTCGAAATAACCTTCCAACCGATGTCTATAAACCGCCTGGCGCAGTTTTTTTAGAGCCCTGACTTCCAACTGCCTAACCCTTTCGCGCGTCAGGTGAAGTTGCCGCCCAATTTCTTGTAGAGTGCTTGTAGTGCCGTCTTCCAATCCAAAGCGTTTTTGAATTATTATCTTTTCATTTGGGCTTAGCTCGCCTAAAAGGTTGTCAACGACAGTAGAGTTTTCATACTTAAGGGCGCAGTCTTCCGGGTTCGGGCTATGGCAATCGACTAACCTTTCAGCAAGTTCAGTAGTATGTTCATCGTCTACAGTTTCATCGAGAGAAACAATAGCTTCTCCCGCGGCAATGAGTTCGAGAACTTTTTTCTGGGGTAGGCCGGAAACTTCAATTAAGTCTTGTATGGTGGGTTCGCGGCCGTGTTCACTCGCGAAATCTGAAGAAGCGCGATTGATTTTTCTAAGTTCGTGCAAAATATAGCTCGGAAGGCGGATTGTTCTTCCTTGGCGTTCTATTGCTCGGGTTATGGCCTGCCTTATCCAGGCTACTGCGTAAGTGCTAAAGCGGTAGCCAAGTTTGTAGTCGAAAGACTCTACGGCTTTGATCAGGCCAAGATTGCCTTCTTGTATGAGATCTGAAAACGGTAGGCCTGATTTTAGATAACGTTTAGCGATCGTGATTACTAATTTAAGGTTGCTTTCGACCAATTTCTGTTTTGCCGCCAAGTCGCCTTCGGAAGCTTTTTTCGCCAATTCGCGTTCTTCCTGCGCGGTAAGGAGCTTTGATTTCCCTATTTTGCTGAGGTACATGTCCACAGAATCAGCGACAAAAGCCGGCTGCCTTTCGCGCTCTTCTGTTTCGGGAATAGGATAGTAGTGCTCTGTCTTCATGCCGTCCACCTCTTCCACGCTGTCAGGGCCAATTGGTTAGTGTCTAACGAATTGATAGGATTAGAATGAATGATGGCTATTATTCGATGGTTTCTTCGAAGGTGGCGTGGACAACCATTTTCGAGGCTAAAATAATTACTCGAGGTGAACGATCGCAGGCGGTTAAAAAATCCGTCTACCTTTGCCCGGCAAGCCGGCAGAGCGAATGAAATACCGTGCCAATAAAAGGGTCTCATTGCGGCCGTACCCCCTGCACAGCCTTAACGCTTCATTGTTTTAAACTAAAACAATTGTTCGAAAGACTATGCACCGGAATGCTATCGGGATTCCGACCGCTCACGCTATTAAGAAGACGCTTACATTTTACCAACCGACCGCTACATATTGCATTCAAAGAGGTAACATTATTGTAAAATATGCGGGTTTAAGGTTATATCTGAGATGCCTCGAACTCTGATTTGGCTTTCTTGAAAGTTTTTTTGATTGCGGAGAGATCTTCTCGAAGCTTTTTATTATATTGTTCTATTTCTTCTGGCGAGGAACCGTGCGCTGTATGGAAGTCTTCCAACATAGCTCTCGCAACAATCGAGATTTCCTTGAAACCAAATGAAGCCCCTGATCCGGCCATATTGTGAAGGAGTCTGTGTAGTTTATCGCGATCTTCGAATCTGTCCTTATTGTTTAGAACAGCCTCGAGGGCTTTCGACAATTCGGACAGCTTGACATCCGCACGTTCAAGATAAGTCTGCTGCAGTTCACGCAGCCAGTCATTTTTTCCTTTTGGCATTGTTTTTCTATTTTTTATTGCGACATTTTATAGCCCATGCCGGGCACGGTAAGAATATATCTCGGGCGTTGGGGATCGTCCTCTATTTTCTTTCTTAAGCGCCCAATATGGACATCCACTGTGCGGGTGAATACTCCTTCAGCCTTCAGTCCCCAAACGCTATCGAGAAGCTGGTCGCGCGAGAGGACCTGGTCTGAATTTTCGGCTAGGGCTCGCAGTAGCTTGAACTCAGTAGCGGTCAAGCGTATCGATTCTCCGCGTTTTTTCACTTCGAAAGCGCCAAGGTCGAGGACCAAGTCTTTGACATTGATGACCGGGCGTTTTTTGCGTTGGGCGTAAACTTTTTCGCGGCGCAAGGCGGCTTCGACCTTTGCGATAAGTTCGGACAATTTGAAGGGTTTGCAGACGTAGTTATCCGCGCCAACGCCCAAGCCCAGCACCACATCGGTCTCTTCGGAACGAATGGTGAGGAAAATGATGGGTATGATAGAGTTTTGCCTAATCCTTTGGCATACTTCTATGCCGTCGAAATCCGGCAGTTCTACATCGAGAATTATTATGTCTGGCTGGACGGCATTTGCAAGCTGGATGCCTTCCTGCCCGGTTTCAGCTGTAACTACTTCGTATCCTCGGTTTTCGAAACCTTTCTTTAGAAGTGTCAATATATCTGTATCGTCATCTATAACAAGGATTTTTCCGCCTCGCAATTTTTACCTCCATCGCAGGATTGACCAGGTAAGCAGTTAATCATTATTATACTAAATATCTGTCTTTTTTTGCATATGTTATTTACAGTGTTAATTTAATAAAAATCGTGTGATTTCGCTAATAATAACATATTTAATAATAAATATTTGTCGTACAAATAATTTCCAGATAAACTTTTAGATATTGTCGTAGTTAATGTTTGTTTGTTTATAAGAATATCCTCAAGATTATGCATTCAAACAATAATATCCATTTATTTTCGAAATTGCCTCTATTTTATCTTGGCGTTGGGATGTTTTTTTTGACTCTTTTTATAGCGCCAATTATCGCAGGCAAGATGTTTAAAACCGGCGTTTACGGCCTTCAATGCGCAGGATTTTTATCACTTATCCTCTCGATTCTCAGCCTCTGCTCAAAAAAACAAGATAACAAAAAAAAAGTTCCTGTTCACGTCATCCATTTATCGTTAGCTTGCTTAGTAGTTTGGGTACTTTTTTTAACTATTCGTGTCAAATCGCAAGGGGCGGTGGACCAATTTCTCGACGTAACGTGTTGGCTAGCTGTTTGCCTAGCGACCTACATCATAGCGCGTTCATTCACTTGGGGGAGTTTTTTGGCGGCATCGGCCATTGCCGCAGGAGGCTCGGTGTCGGCTCTGTTGGCGATTCAAGAGTTCATTCTCGCTAAAGATCCTAGTTGGAGGGCGTTTGGCCCGTTTTTTAATCCGGGATACTTGTCGGGTTACCTTACACTCACTTTGCCGTTGACAAGTGCTATATATTTCATTGCCAAACGTTGGCTGTATGCAGTTTTGGCGCTTTTATGTTCTTTGCTCCAGATTTCGGCGTTATTTTTATCAGGCACAAGATACGGCATAGCGACCGGAACAGTGGCTTTTTTATTATTTGCGATACTGGCTATTGGAAAGAAAAACATTTACATTTACTCTATCAAAGCAAAAACTGGAGTCTTTTTATTTCTAGCCGCAGTTGCGATTTATCTTTCTTTTTCCCCGCTGTCGGCGAGAGTGGAACATCCGGGAAGCGAAGCACATTCCGGCAAGTTTAGGGCGTATACCTGGGCGGCCACTTTGCGTATGGCGCTGGATAATCCGTTTTTAGGATCTGGACCGGGAAGTTTTGAAATTGTGTTTCCAAAATATAACATTGCTGGATTCACGCGAAACGCCCACCAAAGTTACCTTCAGGCGGCAGCGGAACTAGGTTTCCCGGGCGCTGCGTTAGTAATAGCCTCTATCGGCATAGGACTTTTGAGCTCAATACGTAGTTTAAGGAATAGTTCGGATGATGTATTTTTATTGAATGCAGCATTCTTTGCCGGGGTTTTGGGTTCTGCCGCAAGGGGGCTGGTTGATTCGGACCTGCAAGTACTTGCCATTGCCGTCACTTTTTGGACAGCTTTGGGAACTTTGGCAGTAGCGGACGAAAAAAGCTTTGGATTCCCAAAAAAAGAAGTGATTTCAATTACGGCGTTAATTATGTTTTCGTGGTGTATACATTCGTTTGTTGGAGCTTGGTTATTATCTGCAGGAGAATACTATTATGCGAACGGAGATTTCGATTCGGCTTTAAAAGTTTTCAAGAGAGCGACTTTTTGGGCTTGCAAGAATGACATTGTTCCTCTGCGGCTTGGGCAAATTGAAACCGTTCTAGGCAACCCAGTTGAAGGAATAAAGTATGTCAATAAAGCGATCGAGTTGGAGCCAAGGCGCGCCCGAAACTACAACGTTCGAGGAATATTGTATTTGAAGCTGAACGATTATGACAAGGCGATAGAATCTTTCAAACAAGCTTTGGATCGCGACCCGAAATCCCCGGCCATAAGGTTAGCTCTTGCGCGAGCGTATCAGGCAAAAGGAAATGAAACATTCGCATTGGCAGAATACAAAAAGCTCTTGGAGATAGAAAAAACGCCATATGGCACAGTTCGAGCAATTCCCCAAATGGTCGAACCTGAGTATGCATTTGCGCACTATGCGGTGGCGGAGGAGATGTTATCACAGGGAAAAATGACCGAAGCTCAAAATCATTTAATCTCAGCAGCCAAAAGACTGGAACGAAGAGCATTGCACGGAAAGTTCATTTTGGCAGCGAAACTCGCTGGAACGCTTTCCGAAGAAGACGACGAAGCAATAAACGATTTGTATAAATCCACATGCAAAAAACTAGCCGAAATAGCCTTGCAAGAAGGCGATATTCAGGAGTCCAGAAAATGGGCGAAAAAAGCCAAACGCGGATTGAAAACCCCTAGCCTCGCGCCGTATAGCCCCGATTAAAAGGTTTTCGATTTCCGCAGCCACCCCACCAAATATGAGAAGATAATTAGGGCGCATACACTCTCAACAAGAGTCGAAGCGAAGAAAAATCGTTGTATTAAACCGGCATACGACTGTTTTTGAATTGCCAATAGGTTATTTTGATGATAAAATTAAAAATGCATGAGATTTTTGAATTCCCCGGATACCTTGTTTTCACCCGTTAAGGATTGAAAACGGAAAGGCGCAACTTTGAAACTGACTTCCAGATTCATCACCATTGGATTTTTGATTTTCCTAATATTTTCCGGAGTCGCCTTGGCGACTACGCACAGCACTGTAACCTTGGCAAATCCAGACTTCGAGAACGGATTTACAGATGGGAAGGCCACTTCTTGGAACGGATTTTGGATGCCGAACGGTGTCCCAGGCAACCCGTTGTTTTTTGATTCCACAACCCAAAAACACCGAGGCGCGCATGCCCAGGGCATTAACCTGAGTGGCATTGGAGAAAGCTCGGATGTAATGGTGAAATCGTATTGCGGAGTTTACCAACAAGTTCCCGCCATTCCTGGACAGGTCTACACCGCAAATGCGTGGTCATACTGCGAAATGATGGCTAGCCTAACCAATGTTTGCGGGTTATCTGTTGGAATAGATCCAACAGGCGGCACCAACCCTGAATCAAATAATGTTGTCTGGAGCACTCCATTGTGGAATGGCTCCAGCACGGGAAATGTGAACAATTGGAAACAAATGCAAGTTTCAAGCCAGGCGGAATCAGGATTCATAACGATTTTCCTGAGGGCAACACTGTTGCCGGGAAGGTTTCAAACAATTAGGCCGCAAAATGTTTATTTTGACCAGATATACGTTTTGGAATCGCAGGCGGAATCGAGTCCCGGCATTTTATTGAATGCCGATTTCGAGGCGGGATTTTTCAGACCAGATCCTGGGATTTCGGATTCTTACCCCAACCATTGGATCCCGTATGGAAGCATATACGGAAACAAGAGTGGAGCTGGTGTAAGCATTTGCAGCGCCCCTGCAGAGATTTTCGGGCAAGGAACAAGTGTATTGAGAATTTGGCATGGAAGCGGCAAAACAGGCGATTATGGATGGGGAATTGTCCAAAGTGTTTCAACGGAAGTTGGAAGCCAATATGAGTTATATGCCCAGCTAAAAGGCTCTGGTTACAATCAAGGCAGAGCGATTGGCATCGATCCGACGGGTTCGATTTCGCAACCGAGCGCGCGAACCGTATGGGTTGGGGACAATGTCGATGATAGCCAATGGCGGACTCTCTACATATCTCCAACTACAATAGAAGCAACGAATCTCAGCATCTTCATAAAAGTAAATCATCAGACTACAGAAGGCAGTTGGGACGCTTGGTTCGATAACATAGAACTCCTCAAGTATGGCAACGAGACCAATCCGCCGGGGCGGATCACCACTTTGTCCGCAGGAAATATTACGCCTACAACCTTGACTTTGAGTTGGATTGCCACTGGCGATGACGGCAATCTTGGAAAGGCCACTTCGCAAGTTATTAAATATTCAATCGTTCCAATCAACGAGACAAACTTCGCTTCCGCTACGAGTGTTCCCGGCGTTCCATTGCCTGAGTTCCACGGAATACAACAAAGTGTAAGTGTCAGCGGATTGCAAAAGAACACCGTTTATTATTTCGCAATAAAAGCCTATGATGAATGCGGGAACGAATCACCATTATCTAACGTTTTACAAGTTCAAACGCTAGATGATACAGTCCCGCCATCCAGAGTGACAAGCTTAACTTATGGTAGGAGGCTTAGCGACGCTATCCAAATACACTGGAATGCCCCATCCCACGTCAATTATGCTGGGGTAACCGAGCCGGCAGCCGCATATGAGGTGAGGTATTCTGAATCCCCAATAAATGAATCGAATTGGGACTTGGCAAATAAAGTTACATCGGCGGTGCCTCCTGTGCCATTGGCGCCAGGCACGTACCAGTCACTTTGGGTCAGAAAATTAAAACCTGGAACGAGGTATTATTTTGGTTTGAAATCCCGTGATTTAGCGGGCAATTGGTCACAGTTGTCAAATGTTATAAACACGACGACAACGGCGGCCGGGACTGCACCCTATTGGGCGTGGACGACTAAAGAGCTTCTTAGGAACTGGTATAACGCTAAGCTTAATGACTGCCTAAGCGCTGATGCAAACTCAGGTGCTACGGCCTCCAAGCCGAACGATCCTTTCAGCTGGTATCACGGCAGTTTGGATAAAGACTGTGAGATGCAACCCGGCTTAGGGGCAATTTTGAACATTGTAAGGGATCCTTGGATGCTTGAATATTGGCGCAAACTATCTGACCACGTTTGGGACTTGACGTATGCGAATACCAACATTGAAGCCAATATTTACCGAACAACCGGGCAGAAGGTGCCCATTTGGAATGAATCACATCATTTGGGCGAACTTTCTTGGAACGGCGTTGGACTGATAGCTCTTGATTATGACAACCCCAAATGGGTTCAGAGGGCTGTGGAATACTGCAAGCATCTTTCATATTGGACTGGATACACTGGTGATGCGAGCACTGGCGGGCCGCACTTGCATTTCAAAAGCATGTGGTTCAAAGGGGACGAGTGGAACAGGAGCGATGAAAGGCCCTATACTTTGGTGGATACTCCAGAAGATCGCCGATTGACCAGGGCGGCTTTTTACGCAGCTTGGCGTGATCCGAGTGCACAAATGATGAACGGCCAACCAATAAGCGACTTCTTGTATGAACTCGACACCGCTACGGCTGAAGATGCAATGAAAACCGATCTGGGAAAGCCGTTAGGAATGTTGCCGGCTGAGATACGTTTCGACAATCATCAAATTGGCGGTTATTCAGGAAACTGGTATAGGATGAAAGCTTCTCTTGGCGGCACTATAGGTTCGTCGAGTGAATGGTGGTGGGATTGGGGAGTCGGCTGGGTGCAATCGCGGGATGCTTATTATGAGCTGATTGACCAATATCTACTGACAGGAGAGGAGAAGTTCATAATTCCAGTTCGAGAATCAATAAGGCACTTTAGCATTGATTCCGCAATAAATAACATTCCGCCACAATATATGTTCATAAATAACGATCAGTGGTATAAAGGGCCTATTTTCCCGTGGCCTGACTACAACGATCCTTGGGGCGGTTTTCAGTGCCTTATAAACTATCTTTATAGGGTTGCAACCGGCGATCCACAATTTGACCAAGCTTGGCTGGGGCATGCGCAAATACTTTGGGATTTGTTGCCCAGGCCAGGTGAGAGGCGTTATCAGCGAATGGTAAGATCCTCACTTTATTGGACTACCGACAATCCGGATTCGGATACTTATAAGCCGTGGAGGGCTTCAAATCCGTTCTTTGTAGCTTGGAAAGTTACTGGCGACAAAGAGTGGCTGTGCCGGGCTTTGGACGAAATGGGAATAGATAGCTTTTGGTCCGGCCAATGGATAGAAGTTATGTATACTGGGACAGCATCCGTGGGCGTAAATAGGCTGCCAGACCAACCCATTACCTGGAACAACACCAACAAGTATAAAAATTGGGCTTGCCTTGTTCTCGATTGGGATTATACCCACATCAAATGGCTCACCTTCAATTTCGATACCACTCCGAGGACCATTCCGATATGGCTATGGTCTTTGAAGCCTGGAAACTACATTCTTCGGCACGGGCGAGACAATAACTACGATGATGAAATGGATACTGTGGCGGAGGCAATACCATTCACATATACCGGGCGTCGAACAGAACTGAGCATAACTTTGCCGAGTAACAGGCTAGAAGTTTGGGAGATTGTCCCAATTGATATGCCGATACAAATCGCAAAACAAGCTGCAAATGGCACTCCGGTGTCTGTTTCTGAAGGAATTGTTACAAAGGCGTTCGACGGCTGCTTCTATGTAGAAAAACCGGATAGGTCATTCGGCATTAAAATTGAATCTAAAGCGGCAGTGGAACCCGGTGATGCCGTTACCATATACGGAGAAATGGCTACGTCTTCGGGTGAAAGATGCATAAAGTGCACCACACCCGTCATTAAGTCAAAAGGAAACGCCATTCCCAAGCCTTTCGTCTTGAATAATAAGTCATTAGGCGGAGTGGCGAATGGGCTTCAGAATGGCGTGATCGGCGGCATTGGACCGAACAATATTGGGTTATTGGTCACCACAACAGGAATAGTGAAATCCCACGGTTCCGATAATATTATCATTGACGATGGTTCAAATTGCGATGCTGGCAATGGAGTGCGTGGCATCAAAGTATTGACAAACCTTCGGCCTCCGATTGGGTCGTATGTGGTTGTTACCGGTGTGTCTTCTTGCGAGATTTTATCTGGCGAAAATACGCTTCGAAGATTGATTCGCGCCGGTGACACAGTAGAGGTGATAAATTGAAGTTATGGGACGCTATTTTCTAATTAATGCAATAATAATTCTGGCGTGCGGCATTTGTTTGGCTGCTGGACCACACGGAACACAGTTCGGGCAGCCTTTGACCGAAGGGGGGATAGTTGCATTAACCGATGATGTGGCTCAAGCGCTTGCGGAAACAGGTGCTGGTTTTGTTCGCCTGAATATCAGGTTGGCAAATGTCGCTCCATACAATGACGATACCGCGGAGTGGTATGCCGTTTATGACGCTATTATAGACCGCCTGCGCAGTAGAGGCTTGGAAGTGATAGGTCTTCTCACAAACGAAGCCCGCCCGTGGGCACCGCCTTCGGAATGGCAAGCAAACAACAAAGAGGTGGCTGGAGGAAACGGCTGGAATTCTTACCTTGATTCTTGGTGCAGCGCTTTTATTCGATATGCAACCCATTGGCAAGGCAAGATAAAATATTGGGAACTATGGAACGAACCTGATTGCCTTTCGACTTTATATCCCAGTAACTTTGCAGCGCTTTTGGCTAACGCTTATGACAGGGCAAGGACCGCAAACCTTCCTATCGAAATAATCAGCGGCGGTCTTTGCGCAAATGGATGTTCCGACCCCAATCAGGGTCCCGGATATCTCTCCAAGGTTTACAATATGGGCATAAACCAAACGGGGTGGTTCACGTGGATTTACAACAAATGGGGAACTTACCCGATGGACCATATCGGGTTTCACATTTATCCTGCCAATCAGTGGGGGCTGCTCGACCAGACCGCGCTTTCTAACTATTTTGAATGTTTTTGGAATACGGTTCGAACCTACGAAGGAGCTAACACTTCCAAAAAATTATGGCTTACCGAGTTTGGCTGGAGCACCGCCAACTGCACTGAGACGCAACAAGCTCAAAACCTGTCTAACGCCTTCAGCATCATACGGAGCAAACCTTATATTCTGCATGCAAATTGGTTTTATCTTCAGGACAATGGCCTAGGATTAAACTACGGAGTTTTCCGCGCTGGGGGATTGACTGATTCCTTCAAAAAGCCCGCTTGGAGCAATTTAAAAACTAACTTGACTTACGAAGGTCGCTGGTCGGCGGGAGGAACGATTAACCAGCCAATTCTGGACTATTTCAATGCGAAAGGTCACATCGCTATGGGAAATCCTTACGATAACGGCGGAAGCGCTTGGGTCCATAATTGGGACTATGGTCCGGTTCAAGACTTTAAAGGCGGGTCTTTGGGTAGGATGACTGTCTTCGACGCTCCCACTGGAACAGGTGTTTCAGTAAGAGGGGCTTTTTGGGAAGCTATAGTAAGCGGAACTAACCACCCGGATTTGGAGTTTCCGCTTGAAGATCAGTTTTATACAGGGGTTTTTTACAAACAGCTTTTTGAAGGCGGGTATATGACTTGGTCGGAATCTTCCGGCCTAACGGTTGTCCGCTATGCTAATAAGGTTGCAATCGATAATTCAGATCCTGGCTTCACTGCTTCCACAGGATGGAGCACATTTACTGTTTCTGATGGATTCAAGGATGGAAAATGCCGAAGGAGATACGGGACTTCCAGCAATACAGACCCGGCGACTTGGACTTTCAGCATTTCCTCATCTGGCAATTATGATGTCTATGCGCGATGGCCTACCGTTTCTAATGCGGCAACGACCGCAATTTATCGAATAACACATTCGGGAGGCACCGCTCAGGTAACAGTCAACCAGAGCACCCGAACAGGCAGATGGAACAAATTGGGTTCATTCCATTTCAATGCGGGAAACGCCACGATACAGCTTTCGTCCCAAGGAGCAACCGACAAATATCTGTTGGCTGACGCAGTAAGGATGATCGGCCCGGGCACGACCCTGCCAGATGCTACTCCACCGACCGTTCCGGTTGTCAACGATGAAGGGGTTTATACATCGAACGCTTCGCAACTAAGCGCATCTTGGGAAAGTGTGGACAATGAAAGCGGCATAAATCGATACGAGTACGCGGTTGGGACAAGCCCGACCGATCCGGGAAGCGGTTATTTGATACCTTGGACGAGCAATGGGATCAATAAGAGCATAACTGTGACAGCATCATTTGTTCAAGGGACTACATACTATTTTTATGTGCGAGCCTGGAATAATGCCGGACTTTCGAGCGTTGGGGTATCGGATGGAATAACCGTTGATTCAACGCCCCCCACCCGCCCGACAATAATTGACGACGGCGACTACACCGGAGAGACGACCCTTCTGCACGCTAAATGGACCGCCTCAGATCCCGAATCCGGAATAGCCGGATATATTTTTGCTGTTGGATCGACTGCCGGCGGTTCAGATGTTGTGCCAGAAACGGAAATAGGGCCAACCGGAGAAGTTTGGGTTACCGGATTGAACCTAATTCCGGGGAAAACTTACTACTTCAAAGCGAAAGCGCGAAATGGGGCGGGACTTTTATCCACATCGTGGGCGAACAGCAACGGTATAAGAGTCGAAGCTATTTCTCTGAAGGACTCGATCGCACAAGCTTTGGAACTGCCCAATTCCACCAAAGTGATGTTGAAATCAAAGATAATTTCCGCAGTTTTCGGGGACAGATTCTATATTGTGGATGCAAACAGAGTGAGGGGAATCGCTGTAATTGGATCATATAGTTATCCTGAGGGGACGATTGTCGATGTAACCGGAGCGCTTCAAATTTCTTCAGGCGAACGGAGAATCGTTCCGGGAGCGGTCACTCCGAAGCAGTAATTGCTTGGCATTGACTATTTTTTCTCTGCTAAACTTTCAATAACTTCCTTCTAAAATTGAAAGTGAAATCTTGCATCGGTTTGAGATATATCACTTTCACTGCGTCTTAAGCTCTCACAATAGAATGGTGATCCACAACTTTTTTTCATCGCTCTTGGTTTAGAAATCGCGACGTGACTCGCGAATAAGATAGATTGCTTTTTGCGCTTTCGTTCGGTGTTCAAACACTTGCCCAAAGATTTCCTCTTCGGCTAAAAAACTCCTTATTATCGTTACGGACTGCGTAGCGCTAAACAGTAGTTGATTATTTTATGAAACAAGTGAATAGAGGTTTGGCAACTCCAAAAATAAGGTAGGCAACTTAGCCTTACCCTTGCTTGTCGCATATTCGAGTTGTATAATTAGGCATAAGCTTCCTGGCTTTTAAACCACTCCGCGTAGTTCTGAATAAAATGCAAATAAACAATGGGCGAAGCAAAGAAAAACAAAAAACGGAAATAGTGTCCGACGGGGTTCTCAAGCACGAGCAAATCAGGGATTTAATCCGAGAGATGATAATTGGTGGAGAACTGGCGCCTGGAAGCCGCGTGCCATCGCAAAACCAAATGAAACGCCAATTCGGCGTCAGCCACAACACAGTTCGCGAAGCAATTGGATCTCTTGTCCACGAAGGGCTTTTATACCGGATTCAAGGCAAAGGCACATATGTGGCGGAGCGCAGAAAACGCACTGTGATAGGGGTGGCAGTTCCACATTTATTTTCGCAGACGGACCCGCGAAATACGCTAGGCTATGAAGTGATCGCCCCGTTAGTCACCTCGATAGAAGATGAAGCACGCAAACACGATGCCACTATAATGTTGCGGCTCTGCCAAAACAATCCGGCCTTAGAAAGCCAAAACCTTCTTGGGTTACTAGAACACAATATATCGGGCGTTATAGCGTTCATTATCGGTGGGAAAGAAACCACTGATTCTTTGGAAAAACTTACGGCAAAGGGGATTCCGGTTGTCCTTATAGACAGGTATATAGAAGGATTGGATCTCGACTATGTAGTCACAAACAATTATATTGGAGCTAGAAAGGCTGTGGAAACGATACAGGAAGCAGGCTTCGACAACATCCTGTATGTGACACTAAAACCCGATAATACTACTCTCAGAGACAGGCTAGCGGGTGTTGAATCGGCTATTTCCAAGGGCACTAAGATTCAAAAAATCATAGTGGAAATGGAGCCATTACGGCCAATGAATATTGCGCGGCTTTTGACATTGGCTTATTCCAAAGTGAAGGAAGCAATTTCTTCCGCCAAAAGCCCTTTTGCTATTTTTTCGGCAAACAGCGACCTTTTAACGGCTTCGTGGTGCGCTGTGCGCGAATTGGGATTCAATGAAAAAGATTTACTTCTGGGTTGCTTCGACGACATTCCAAGAGAGGTTTTCAATGATACTAGCGCCAAGCTTTTGCGAGTGATCCAGCCTTTGGATGAGATAGGACGCACGGGTGTGCAAATATTAATGGACAAAATGCATGGGAAGAATACTCAAAAACAAACAGTACTCGATCCGTTTGTGGAAACATTGGACCCACCATCTCCGAACAGCGTTTTGATAGAAAATTTAGGAGCGGCGTATCGCTAGAATTATACGTGTTTAAACGAAGTCGTTGAGGATTTTCATCTTTTCCGGATTTCTAACTTATTGCATAAAGCTGTAAGTAGGTATATTGAAAACCCAACCGATGAGAGGCCATACCATTCCCATTGCAAAATCGCCCAACAGCAGCCCCAAGAAAAAATCGAGAGCCACGCGATATGACCTTAATCCGCCAATTTTTAGGATTAGGAGTTTCGCCAACCAGGCAATCATCATCGGAACCCACAAAGTGCTAATTGAATAGCTGGTAGAAACTGCGAAACCAAGCGAGTGAAAAAACCATCCTGCAACTCGCGTTTTCATCGCATACAAAAAGTAAGCAAACGCCGCACCCCAAACAATGGCAAATGTATGGGCAAAATCCGGACCGCTACGAGCATTCATCCAATTCGAGAAATGAAGAACGAATGCCTCATAACCGAACCAGTTGCCATGGCCGGCCATTCCTACCGAAGCTCCTCTTTCATATGCGAAATGCAAGAAAAACCAAAAACCGCAGAATGTCCCCACCACTGACGCCGCGACAATGGCGATTCCCATAATACGCTGCGGGGTGTTGCCGCGTTGGGCAATTTTCAAGCCATCCAACTGATAAGCTATAGGTATGCTTCGGTATGCGCGATTGAACCACCAAAACCAGCTTAAGGTTGCCAATTCCCCGGTGGAAAATGCTTTTACGCCCAAGCCCTTTGTCAGCACTATTTCCGGGCCGATATAGTGCAGATCGTGGGCTGGTGGCCCGAACTCGGCATGGATTCTTGCAATCGAAAGAGCAAGCAGGAAATATATTAGAAGTCCTGCCGCAGCTAACCACCAACGTAGTCCAGCGGCGCAAAAAAAGGCAATAATTACGACTAGGCCAATAATTAAGCCAAAAACAGCTGTCCGGTAGCTCATTGGCTCGTATTTTTCATCGAAGACTTTGTCCTTGAAAAAAGCGGCCCTGAATACGGAAAAAAGGTGATTTCTGCCTGACCATAGCGCCATTATTCCAACCAGAAGGTATGCTCCAAGGGCCTGCTGGTCCATAAAGGGAAACGAAGGAGTCGTTTCGTATAGTCCATAAACAGAACCCAGTATTCGAACAACCCTCCACATTATATAGAAGAACCAACAAGAAAAAAGCATATCGAGTGGCAAAAGGAAGCTCAAGCCGATAGCATATGGATAGAAAGAAACAGGTGTCCAGCCGATAGCGTTCCAAGGTTTGTTTACCAGCAGTGGCTGGATATCGCGCATCCTGACTGGCAGCGCAGGAACAGAGGGGAATAAAAGATTCAGGCCATTCAGAAGAGAAATCATTGCCGCAATTGCAAAACCGACCCACATTAGTCTTCTTTTAAAAAATTGGTTTCCAGGTTCTGTCAGCCGAATCGGAAGTTCAACTATTGGGAACTGCAGTTTGTCGTTCTGCATCCACTGTCGGCGCACAATAGTGTTGATGCAAAACATAACGAAAAGCAAAATGAATATAAATCCTGACCATATTCCTACGGGCAATAGCCAAGGGCGGATATTAGCCCAAGAATAAAGAGAGCTATTGCCCTCGTAGTATCCTCGCAAAGCAACAGGATCCCTTACCGTTAGCCAAGGTTTCAGATGCGGCCAAAGAATCTCCGTCCATTTGTTTTCCGGCGTTGCAAAACGGAATGGATAGCTTAGCATAGGTATGAGAACGTCCAAGAAGTCGATACTTACGATAGCCGTAGAGATTGTCAACATAACATAAACAATTAGCAACTCGCTTCTAGAAAGCGATTTTGAGGGCGTGAATCGTGAAATCAAGCCGTTTAATGCTGTCAATACAATGAGGAAGAGGATAGCATTGGCGAACAGTGAAATGGTTGAAGGATAGGGCCCGCCGCCGCTTCCCGGCACTCCCATATTTCTCGCCATTTCCATATAAAGGAGGAAATAAATGTTGATAGGGATCAGCAACACTCCCAGCAATAGGGAGCGATAGCGGCGTAAAATGGGCTGTGGATTCTCCTCCATACAGCCAAGTTTACCTAGCAATCATAAGAGCGTCAATATACGTGGAAGGCTAACCTAAACTACAATGCGAAATGGACCTGCTAACCGATAGGTTAATTTTGACAATTGGTATAATTGCCTGTTTTTGAACAATTTACAAAATATTTTATCTGGCATCTTGACAAGCTGAACTGCCAGTTGTATATTAAAGACGCTAAAAAAGGGCAACGGAGAGGATAAGGAGCCCCAGGCAGTATTGACCAATGCTTGTTTCATCGAGCTGTTTTCGATGAAATAAGGCGCGGATACTAAGTTCGAAGCTTAGGAAAAGCTGGCGAACGAATGTAAAAATACGCAGAAACCGGTCTGAAATCAGTTTGGATTTTGCTATGTCCGTGTTGATTTAGTGAACCGGTTTATTTGCTGCCTTTAATGCGGAGTTATTATTTGGTTTAAAAGAGTCTTATAAATAAAAAATACATCCGCGTTGAATGGCTCTTTGGACCGCCATAATCCAGCCCGTATGTAGTTAGCCATTATAGGTGTGCAGTAACAAGCACTTAAAGTGCGGACTGCAGTGGAGTTTCATCTCTGATTTTGGAGGTGTCTCTAAATGGCGGGCTTAGTATTTATTTTTGGGAGAAGAATAGGATTTTTATATGCAAAGCCCCTCAAGAATCTATCATCTGTTATTCTTCATTGGATTTTAGCCATCGCATTTGTAACCTCGTTTGTAAACGCGGCATTTGCAGGAGGAGGGCCTCGAAACGTCTTGTTGGTTATCAACCGGGCAAGCGAAAGCTCTCGCGCTATTGGTAACTACTATAAGAACGCACGAAACATTCCACAAAGCAATATTTGCTTTATTACGTGCACAACTGAAGAGGTTGTCTCTCGGGAAGATTTTGAGACCAGCATAAGGGAACCGATACGGCATTTTATAGTCAACAACAACTTAGAAAGTCGAATAGACTATATTGTAGTGACAAAAGGAATTCCCTTGATTGTCCGTTGCGATTGCACGTGCTCGGTTTACAATAGTTCTCACGTCCAATATTTATCGCTAAGCAATATACTTACTTGCGTCACGGAACCTTATTATCAGTTTTATGATCCTGCGGATCCACGAAATACTGCCGCCACGCTAATCAACCCTTACGGGCCCGGCTCGGTTACCAGTATGTGGGCGGATCCCGCACCGGAATGCGCGTGGTCGCATCAGTTAGCGTTTCGAGAACTCAACAGCAATCCGCCACGTTACCGGCGGTTTTTTGCAGTCAACAGGCTCGACGGTTACTCGGTTGAGATAGTAAAGGCGATGATTGACCGAGGGCTGCAGCCTAGTTTGGACGGAAATTTTGCATTTGATGGCAAGTAAGTATA